>ENA-UONY01000271-UONY01000271.1-human-gut-metagenome-genome-assembly--contig:-CS9-NODE-271-length-71762-cov-10.952027_pt1 | contig 71762 bp, 52 predicted proteins | sample MGYA00242465_ERZ724012 | MGnify/ENA metagenome assembly ERZ724012 | reverse complement strand
TAAACCTGGCGGCAAATTTGCGTCCGGTGAGCATAGGGTTCCTTTCACGAGGAACGCAGTGTACAGACTACATTCATCTATTTGTTGCCTGCCTCCCCAAAAAATAGCGTCGGGGGTTTTAGAGTCGCATTCCTCCCCTACATGAATGCAGGGGATTCCTGCGGGATTTCTTTGAAGTCCCTCTTTTTGGAATTGCGTACGAACATCTGCAGGCTTTTCCTTGCGCACCTGCTCTGACAAATCAATTTTCGGCACTCTTGCGGCGGTGCACCCAAATCCAAACAACAAGTCCAAGCAAGAAAACAGGGAGACTCAGCCATTGGCCTCTGGAAAGGCCGAAAAGTCCCAGTCCGAGATAGCTGTCGGGTTCGCGGAAATATTCCACGATGAAACGTACCAGACCGTAGCCCATGCAAAAGAGCGAGCCAACGGCGCCGGCCACGCGCGGCTTGCTGGAGAACCACCACAACACAGTGAAAAGCAGCGCCCCTTCCAGGAATGCTTCATAAAGCTGCGACGGATGTCTCGGCACCAACGTACCGGAATTCTTGAAAATCATGGCCCAGGGGACGTCAGAACCAGCCGCACGTCCCCACAATTCGCCGTTGATGAAATTGCCGATGCGCCCGAACATCAGTCCCAACGGCACAAGCGGCGCCACAAAATCGGCCACATCAAGAAAAGTTTTGCCTTTGATGCGGGCAAACGCACAGATCGCCAGGATGGAACCGATGATGCCGCCGTGCGCACTCATACCGCCTTGCCACACCTTGAAGATGTCCAAAGGATGCGACAGGTACCACTCAGGCTGGTAGAAAAAACAAAAACCCAAACGTCCGCCGAGAATGACCCCGAGCACGCCGTAAAAGAGAATGTCTTCCACATCGTTGGCGGTCATCTGACGCCACGGATCCTTCGCGCGCAACCGTCCCAAAGCCCAGAAGAAGGCAAATCCTAAGAGATACATCAGACCGTACCAGTGCACGGCAAGGGGACCGATCGAAAAAGCGATGGGATTGAATTCCGGCGCGAACATACGAGCAGAATGCGAATGTTAGAAATCAGAAGCGTTCGTTGTCTTTGAGATAACGCCATTTGCCGGGCGGCAAAGCCCCCAGACGTACACGACCCACGCGTACGCGCTTTAGACGCAGCACTTTAAAGCCGACGGCAGCACACATACGGCGAATCTGGCGTTTCTTGCCTTCTTTTAGAACAAAACGAAGCTCATCGTCGTTTAAAACTTCAACTTGAGCAGGCAACAGCGCTTTACCGTCAAGAGATAAACCGTGACGAAGAAGCGCCAACGTTTGCGCCGCAAACTTCGGTGCTTGACCGGACTGAGCATCGGCAACGCGCACGATGTACTCTTTTTCGATCGTGCTGTTTTCGCCGATGATGGCCTTGGCAACGCGTCCGTCCTGCGTAAGCACGAGAAGTCCCACGGAATCGATGTCCAGACGCCCTGCGGGAACCAGGCTTCTCAATTGGGCGCTGCTCCAGCGAAGCGTCGAATCGTCACCGGCCCAGCGATTTTCCGGCGTGATCAAAGTCTTGGCGGGTTTGTAGCCGTCTTCAGCCTGTCCGCTCACGTAACCGACAGGTTTGTTGAGAAGCACCGTCACCTGCTGCTTTTGGCTGTAGCTGGCCTGCGCCTTGAGTTCGATGCGCGCTCCGGGCCCTACCTTTTGCCCCAACTGCGCCACCTTGCCGTCGACCAGCACCCAGCCCTTTTCGATGAAGGCGTCCGCCTCGCGGCGACTTGCGAGCCCCAGTTCGCTCATGCGTTTGGATAAGCGAACAAGTTCCGGCGCACCTAACGATGCTCCGGAACCTTCCTGAAAGCGAGCGGTCGTTTTACGGTTATTGCCCATCAGGCTTTGCTCGAAGCGTTAAGGCAGAACTCCATGATGCCTTTTTGAGCATGCAGGCGATTTTCCGCTTCGTCCCACACAACGGACTGCGGGCCGTCGATCACCTCGGCCGTCACCTCTTCGCCGCGATGCGCAGGCAGGCAGTGCATGAAGAGCGCACCGGGGTTGGCAGCCTCCATCACGGCGCTGTTGACCTGATAGTTGGCAAAGTCGCGACGGCGCTTTTCGTTTTCTTCTTCAAAGCCCATGGAGGTCCAGACGTCGGTAGTCACCAGATCGGCTCCCTTGGCGGCTTCGATCGGATCACGGAAAACGGTGTAGTAGTCGTCTCCTTCCGGGATCAGCGAAAGATCGAGCGGATAACCTTCGGGAATCGCCAGATTGATGTGAAAGCCCAGAATCTTGGCCGCTTCCAGCCACGAGTAGCTCATGTTGTTGGCGTCTCCCACCCAGCAGACCGTGCGGCCTTCGATGGAACCCTTGTGTTCCATGAAGGTGAGAATATCGGTCATGATCTGCACGGGATGGTATTCATTGGTAAGGCCGTTGATCACCGGCACGCAGCTGTTCATGGCAAAGGCTTCCAGACGATCCTGCCCGAAGGTGCGGATCATGACCAGGTCACACATGCGGCTTACGACGCGCGCAGTGTCTTCAATGGATTCCGAGCGGCCGAGCTGTGAGCCTTGGCTTGAAAGATGAATCACGTTGCCGCCCAGCTGATAGAAACCGGACTCAAAGGAGACGCGCGTGCGAGTGCTGGCCTTTTCAAAGATCATCACCAACACCTTGCCGCCGAAGGGAGCGTATGGCGTACCTGCCTTTTGCAGCGCTTTGATTTCCGCTGCGCGGCGCAACATCGTGTTGAGTTCGTCTTTAGTGAAATCTGCGAGCTTCAGAAAGTGTCGGATTGCCATTTTTGTCTCCCTATTTTTTGTTCCGCGACGCAGCCTGTGCCGCGCCGCACAAATTGCTTCATTGTAGTCGGTTGAAAGTCTCCGCGAAACGAACACACCACAGAATTGCGTACCATCGGCACGACGGATTTACGCAACTCTTCCAATCAATCCAACATATCAATCACTAGATTTTTGCAAATTTCGCTAGATTTTATGTGTTATGTTCGTTTTTCCCAAAAAAGCGTCTCAGACAGTTGAGATCGGATAACCGGTCCGATCAAATTATTGACTCCGCCGTCCATAACGATAGTTTTTTCCTTTTTTACCGTTACTCTCAAAAAAATGAGCGTCACGGGTATCGTCAATTTTTGATATATTGCCCACGAACAAGGATGGCCACTGCTGGAGCCCCGAGTTCCTCCAGAGGCTATCCGCGCCGCCTGCAGACATTGTGTTTGCCGTGCGGCCATCCGTGCCCCACAAGGGCGACGGCCCGTTTTTCCGTTTTGTTTCGCCTGCCAGTTTGCGAAGCTTTCGATTCGGTCGGCTCAGACCGAGGCATTTCACCTCACCGTATTTCGCCGCAGTCCTTGATTGCAGCGCATCACCGACCGATTCCGGGCACAAGCAGCCCCGGTGCCCGTGTTGAATATTTCGCAGACTGACGCTGAGCGTTTAATTCATTATCAGAGAAAATCATGAGCGAATTCATCCTCACCGCGACCGATGCTAACTTTCAGGACACCGTGAAGAACGTGACCGACAAGCCCGTCTTCGTCGACTTCTGGGCCCCCTGGTGCGGCCCCTGCCGCATGCTCGCCCCGTCGCTTGACGCTGCTGCCGAACAGTTCAACGGCCGCGCCGTGATCGCCAAGTACAACGTGGACGAAAATTCCGCCATCGCCACCGAAAACAACATTCGCGGCATCCCGACGGTGCTCGTCTACAAGAACGGCGAAGTCGTCGGTCAGCACACCGGCGCCATGGGTAAGAGCGAGCTGATGTCCTTCATCGAGCAGTACCTTTAACCCGCAAATGCTGTAAACTGCGGCCCGTCTCGGGCGGCTTTCCGTTGCCGCCCGGCCGCAATTCTCTTTGCCCTCCGCCTTTGGCGGCGCATCGGGCGCAAAGCTGCCGATCATCCGGCGCCTTTTCCGTTCTTTTTTCAACCAACTTACAAACCGGCTCTTGTCCGCAAGAGCGTTTGTCTGCGCGCGTCTGCATGTGCGCGGTCAAACTATTTGAACATTCACTTCAAAATGCATCTCTCTGAGCTCAAAACACTGCACATCAGCCAGCTGCTTCAGATGGCTACCGAACTTGAGATCGACAATGCGCAACGCATGCGCAAGCAGGAACTCATGTTCGCAATTCTCAAAAAGCGTGCCAAACAGGGCGAACAGATTTTCGGCGACGGCACGCTCGAAGTTTTGCCCGATGGTTTCGGCTTTTTGCGCAGCCCCGACACGAGCTACCTTGCAAGCACGGACGACATATATATTTCGCCCTCGCAGATCCGCCGCTTCAACTTGCACACCGGCGACTCGATCGAAGGCGAAGTCCGTACACCCAAAGACAACGAACGCTACTTTGCACTCGTCAAAGTCGATACGGTGAACGGCCTTCCGCCCGAACAGCTCAAGCACCGCATGCTCTTTGAAAATCTCACGCCGCTTTTCCCGACCGAGCCGTTGCGCCTGGAGCGCAATATGCGCGGCGAAGAAAACGTAACGGGACGCCTGATTGACATCATCGCCCCGATCGGCAAAGGTCAGCGCGGCCTGATCGTCGCCAGCCCCAAGACAGGTAAGACGATTCTGATGCAGTCCATTGCGCACGCCATCACCGCCAATCACCCCGATTGCGTTTTGATGGTGCTTCTCATTGACGAGCGACCCGAAGAAGTGACGGAAATGCAGCGCTCGGTCAAGGGTGAAGTCATTGCCTCCACATTCGACGAACCCGCCACGCGCCACGTGCAGGTGGCTGAAATGGTGATCGAAAAAGCCAAGCGTCTCGTCGAAAGCAAAAAAGACGTGGTGATTCTGCTCGACTCGATCACGCGTCTGGCCCGTGCCTACAACACTGTGGTGCCGAGTTCCGGCAAGGTGCTCACGGGCGGCGTGGACGCCAACGCACTGCAGCGTCCGAAGCGCTTCTTCGGTGCGGCCCGCAATGTGGAAGAAGGCGGCTCGCTCACCATTCTCGGCACGGCACTCGTCGACACCGGCAGCCGCATGGACGAAGTGATCTTTGAAGAATTCAAGGGCACCGGCAACTCCGAAATTGTGATGGAACGCCGTCTGGCCGAAAAACGCGTCTATCCGGCCATCAACATCAATCGCTCCGGCACCCGCCGCGAAGATTTGCTGATTCCCCCGGACAACCTCCAGAAGATCTGGATTCTGCGCAAGCTTCTCTTTGATATGGACGAAATCGAAGCCATGGAATTCCTGCTCGAAAAAATCCGCAACACGAAGAGCAACGCCGAATTCTTCGACATGATGCGCGGCGGCAGATAAGTTTCTTGCTATCGAAGCTCTCAGAAATCCGCTTCTGACAATACGAGTTCAGAAGCGGATTTTGTTTCGACGCAAGCATTCGAACGCAATTTGGCAATTGCAACTGAGAAGCCCAAGACGAGAAGCGCTACCGAGTCTGCCGTTGACAACTTTAGCCGACACACTTGATTTTCTTAAAAAAATCGCGGATAATCGCGTCCTTTCCGTTTGGTACGTGGCGTGCATGCCCGGCGTAAGACCTCTCCTATAGAGGCGGCTGCGCAAGGCCCGCAGGGCGGCCGACAAAATCATTTTCGGAATTTATTTAAATGAAACCCAATATTCACCCCGAGTATCGTCCCGTCGCCTTCGTTGACCTCTCGATCAACAAGACCTTCATCATCTCCTCTGCTGTGCAGACCAAGGAAACCGTTGAAATCGACGGCGTGACCTACCCGCTCTTCAAGCTTGATACCAGCTCGGAAAGCCACCCCTTCTACACCGGCGCTCAGACCCGCATCGTCGAAGCCGGCCGTGTGGAAAAGTTCCGCGCCAAGTACGCTCACGTCACCAAGAGCGCCAAGTAATTCTTCGACGAATCGTTCCGGAATCGATCAAAGCTCGGTTCCGGTTCTGCGAAGAACGATCAAGCTTGGAATCAAAAAAGCCCCGCTTCGTTCGGGGCTTTTTTGTGTTGTATCCGGTATTTTTCACGAAGACATCCCGGATCGATAAAATAGGTTAATTCAAGTCTCAACGGTCCCACGGATGCTCGACCTTAAGCCAACGCCCCTGAATGTCACGCAAGAAGCCGCACACAAGATGCCGCGGTTTCTTTTGCTTGCCCTTTTGACAATCTTTGTTCTCTCGGGGCTTTTCGGCCGCGACTTATGGTCTTCCGCCGAAAGTCGGCTGCTCGCCGAAGTTGTATCCATCGATTTCACGGACCCTGCAAGCTGGCTCTTTCCCTTTGCCTCCGGTGAAATCATCACCGAACAAGGCCCTTTGCCGGGGTGGATCGGTGCCATCTTCACCACCCTTTTCGGCGGGCTTGTGGGCGAACTGCGGGCCATGCGCCTGTCGTCCATTTTGTGGTTTGCCATCAGCACGTCCTGCATTTGGTACGGAACCTGGTTTTTGGCTCGCCGCCATGAGGCTCAGCCCGTTGAACAAGCATTTGCCCGTCAAGCACAATATCGGGACTTCGGCCGCCTGATGGCCGATGCCGCCACACTCTTTTTCATTTCGATTTTCGGCATTGTCGTCAAACAGCATGAAGCTGTTTTTGAAACGGCAGAACTCGCCTTTTCCTGCGCTGCCTTCTTTGGCTGCTGCTGGGCCCTTACCCGTCCTTACTGGGGTTCTGCGCTCGCTGGTTTTGCTTGCGGCGCCAGCATCCTTTGTTCCAATCTTCTCGTCGGTGCCACCGTTTTGGTCGGCTGTCTGATGTCCCATATCCTGGTGCGCGGCATCGGCGACACGAGTCGAAAGATTTTCACCACGATCGCAGTTGCCTTTGTTACTTTCGGCCTGTGGCCGTTGGTGTCCTATCTTCTTGCGGGGGTCGTCGCAGGCGACTACTTCAATCTGTGGGCGCAGCGCCAGATTCAAATCGTCGGGTTCTTTGACCCGCAGGAAATCCTGTGGTTCATCAAACATTTCATTTGGTATTTGTGCCCGGTCTGGCCGTTTGCATTCTGGGCGATCTGGATGTGGCGCAAGAACTTGACCGTCACGCACATTGCACTGCCGCTGAGCTTTTGCTTTGCCTGGTTCGTCGGCTTCATGCTGTCGTCCGACGTTGCAGCAGAAACGCTTCTTTCGGTCACGATCGCTCCTTTGTGCGTGCTTGCCACTTTCGGTTTGATGGCTTGCAATCGCAGCACCAAAAGCATGCTGGAGCTCTTTTCGGTGGCGGTTTTCACATTGGCGTTAGCAGGCGTCTGGGCTTACTTTATTGCCTGGACATTGGGCTTTCCGCCGAAGATGCACTGGTCGATTCTGCGTTTAACGGCTGACGAATCCGTCTCGCACGCGCACTGGGTCGCTGTGATTCTGGCTGCCGCCTTGCTCGCTTTCTGGCTTTATCTCTGCGTGCGCCGTCTTATGCGTCGTCCGATCCGTTTCTGGACGGGGCCCTGGTTGAGCGCATCCGGCATCACGGTGCTTTGGATCAGCGCCGTGTGCCTGTTCGGACCGGTTATCGACAGCAACCGTACTTTCGCCAACATCGCTCGCGAAATGACTCAGGAACTCAAAACCATGCACTTCGTGTCCGGAACAGACTGTGTGCTGGCGCAGACGCTTCCCTTGAGTGAACGCGCCGCCATCGAGTGGCACTCGGGCGTCACGCTCACGGCTTCCGAAGCAGCCTCCTGTCGCTTCATCATCTCGCATGTTTCGGCCAAGAGACAGGCTAAGAATCCGACAAAGGCGCCGGGCTTTGTGGTATTGAAGTCCTTCCGGCCTCGTTCGGATACGCGCTATCTGCTCGGGCCGGCCGGTCCCGTGCTTATCGAAAAGCAGTTCTAAAAAATAGTTTTGAGAATGTCGGGGCGGTTTGTGCAGATAGCATCCGCCCCGATTTTTATAAGTGCCTTCGCCTCTTCAACATCGTCCACCGTCCAGGCCATCACCCCCAAACCATGTTTATGCGCCGTCTCGATCATCTCGGGAGTGACCAAATCTTTGTGCGGATGAACCGTTCTCGCCTGAATCGCATGCGCTGCTGTAAGCCAATCGCACTCCAGCTCTTCAAACAAAAAGCCGCACGGCGTTCCAGGACTTCTTTTACGTAATTCAACCAAGCACTTTGTGGAAAAGCTCGACACCAAAAGCGGAACGTCCACCTTCGCCTTTCTCAAAAACACCGCGACACGTTCCGCAAGCTCAGCTTCTCGACCGGATACCGGCTTAAGTTCGACATTCATCGCCAATCTCAAGGTTGAACATACTTCAACAGCCTCCTGCAGAAAACAAACCAGAGCCGAGTCTTGCTGGGGCTGATGCGGATTTTTTACCCGAAGCAATTTCAGATCGGCAGAAGATAGTTCTCCAACGAAACCGATGCCGTCAATGACGCGCCCAAGCTCTAGATCGTGGCTCAACACGAGTACGCCGTCAGCCGTGAGCTGCACGTCAAACTCCACGGCTCTGCAGCCGAACTCTTTTGCCGTCACGAACGCCGTAAGTGTGTTTTCCGGAGCCAAAAATCCTGCTCCGCGGTGCGCAACCAAGCTCGGCAATGGCCAGACCGAGCTTTGCAATACAGACACGCCTGCCATTTTTCTGCTCACAAAAGTTCTTTGGTTTTTCGCACAAGATAAAGCGGAATATTGGTTATCAAACCGTCTCTGCGATATCCGCGCTTGGAAAAGCGTATTGCCTGTCGAGGTGCGTGCTCGGCAATGTAACGCTTAAACGACGGAGCCGATTTATCTTCACCAGCCTTGACTTCAACTGGGATGATTTCAGTCCCGTTCTGCAGAACAAAGTCGATTTCTCCGCGCTTGTCCGCGTAATAGCGAGGCGCAACGTCAAAAAGACCTTGCAACTGCTGCAAAACATAGTTCTCAGTCAAAGGGCCTTTAAATTGATAGTCGCTTTTGAGCAAAATCGCCGAATTATCGATGCCAGCCATGCACTTCAGAAGTCCTGTGTCGAACAAAAAAAGCTTGAATTGATCCGACTTGTCAAATGCCGGTAGCGGATGCTCAGGCTTAGCCGTGTTGTAGACGCGGTTGAGCATGCCGGCAGAAACCAACCACTCGATAGCTTCCTCAAAATCTCTGGCTCTCGCGCCTTCACGCACGACACCGTACATAAACTTCTCATTGGCTTTGGCGAGCTGAGGCACAATGCTTCGGAAGACCTGCAAAATGCGACCGCTGTTGACTTTTCCGTTGTGCTTGGAGAAGTCATTCTCGTAAATTTCGATCAGTTCGCGTTGAATACGCAGCACTTTGTTCGGGTCCTTGTACTGCTTCCAAGATGCCACGCACTCCGGCATACCGCCGATGATCAAATAATGGTTGAATGCTTCCAAAAGGCGTCGGTGAAAAAGTTCCTCGATTGTCTGATCTTTGCGAATGCTCCGATAGTAGACAAAGATTTCCGGATCAATGGCTTCCAGAAATTCGTCAAAACACAGCGGGTAGAGATTAAGCAGATTAACCATTCCGACCGGATAAGACGTGGGCTGAGCCAAAAGTGTTCCCAGAAGGCTCCCGGCGGCCATCACGTGATAGTCGTTTGCTTTTTCTTTGAAATATTTGAGCGCGTTAAGTGCTGCCGAACACTCCTGAATCTCGTCAAAAATGATGAGCGTGTCGCGCGGATAAATCTTTTCACCGGCGACCAATGACAACAATTCAACGATACGATACGGATCTTTGTTCGCTTCGAAAACGGAAGCCAAGTTCACATCTTCGTCGAAATTAAAGTAGGCGACGCTCTTATAGCACTCTGCACCGAACTGCCGCATCAGCCACGTTTTGCCCACCTGACGCGCTCCGCGGATCACCAATGGTTTTCGGTCCGGACTTTCCTTCCAGACTGCCAAAACTTCAAACGCCGCACGCTGCATCGCATTTCTCCTTGATTTTCAAGGAATTTTACTTTGTTTTCCACATTTTTCCAGGATTTTTCGCACGAATTTCACACATTTTTCCGCGAAAATCCACGCTTTGAAAACACATTTTTCCGCAAAAATGCCATTTCGCCACAGCGCGCGATAAAGTAGCAATGCCACGACTTATCTGAGTCCCATTCCGAACAAAGCAACAACATGGCCAACATTCAAACGATCGACATCCGCGGCGCACGCGTCCACAATCTCAAAGACATCAACGTGTCGGTGCCATTGCACCAAATTGTCGGCATCGCAGGCGTTTCGGGTTCAGGAAAATCGTCTCTTGCGCTTGGCGTTCTTTATGCAGAAGGCTCGCGCCGCTATCTCGATTCACTCTCAACCTACACGCGGCGCCGCATGACGATGGCTTCCAAAGCGACCGTCGACGAGGTTCTTCACGTCCCGGCAGCTCTTGCATTGCGTCAGCGCCCCGGCATTGCCGGTATCCGCAGCACGTTCGGCACCTCGACGGAATTGCTCAACAGCCTGCGCCTGATGTTCTCGCGCTTGGCAAGCCACGTTTGTCCCAACGGCCACCATGTTCCTCCCTCCCTTTTGGTGGCCGCAGAAAAAGAGCTCGTCTGTCCGACCTGCGGAGTACGCTTTTACGGTCCTTCAGCCGAAGACCTCTCCTTTAACGGTGCGGGCGCCTGCCCCACTTGCAGCGGCACCGGCATCGTTCGTACCGTGGATCGCAGTACATTGGTTCCGGACGAGAACCTCACCATTGAAGAAGGCGCAGTCGTCGTTTGGGGTTCGCTCATGTGGTCGCTCATGGTCGATGTCTGCCGCGAAATGGGCGTGCGCACGAATGTGCCCTTCAAGGACCTGACTGACAGGGAAAAGAAAATCGTCTTTGAGGGTCCTGCGGAGAAAAAGCACATCCTTTACAAGGGCGGCAAGAATTCCAATCCTGTTGAGCTTGACTTCACGTACTTCAACGCGGTCTACACCGTTGAAAATGCGCTTGCCAAAGTCAAGGACGAATCCGGCATGAAGCGTGTAGCGAAGTTTCTCAAGGAAGACGCTTGCCCGGACTGCGGGGGTACGCGTCTCTCGAAAAAAGCCCGCGCGCCGCTTTTAAACGGCATCAATCTTGCTCAAGCCTGCTGCAAACCTCTGTCCGAACTCATCGAATGGGTCAAAGCGGTTCCCGCTTCCGTCCCCGAAGAAATGCGCCCGATGGCACAAAGCATCTGCGAATCGTTTTTGGAAAACGCAAAACGCCTCTGTGATCTGGGCTTGAGTTATCTGTCGCTCGATCGCGCCGCTTCCACCCTTTCAACGGGCGAACGTCAGCGCATGCAATTGGCGCGCGCTGTACGCAACCGCACCACCGGTGTCCTCTATGTTCTGGACGAACCCTCCATCGGTCTGCACCCGAGCAACATTGAGGGGCTTCTGGCCGTGATGAAAGATCTGGTCGCCGACGGCAACTCGGTTGTCTTTGTCGATCATGACGTGCAAATACTCTCTGCAGCCGATCATTTGATCGAAATGGGACCGGGCGCGGGTGCTGCAGGCGGCCGACTCATTGCTGAAGGCAGCGTAAAGAATCTCTCTCGCGATCCGGCATCCTTTATCGGACCGTTTCTGGCAGGAAAAAGCGTTTGCGTTCGCACACCGGTATCGGAGTCCGACGTTTTTTCACTCGGTACCATTGACCTCAAAACCAAACCGATTCACACGGTAAAGCCCCTGCACGTTCGGATTCCCAAAGGGCGGCTAACCGTGGTCACCGGCGTCTCCGGTTCCGGCAAAACCACGTTGGTGCTCGAAAGTCTTGTTCCGGCACTTTCGTCGCTTGTCAGCAAACGAGCGTTGCCGGAGCACGTCACAAGCATTGAGGCTCCGGGCATTTCCGCCGTCAAACTCATTGACGCCTCTCCGATCGGCATCAACGTGCGCTCGACCGTCGCCACCTATGCCAACGTACACGATGAGCTGCGCAAAGTTTTTGCCAAAACGCAGGACGCCAAAGACCAAGGATTTAAGGCGGGTGATTTTTCCTACAACACCGGCAAACTGCGTTGTCCGACCTGCGACGGCACGGGAGAAGTCAATCTGGACGTTCAATTCCTGCCCGACGTCAACATCGACTGTCCCGATTGCCGCGGAAGCCGCTACGGAATGCTCGCGCACCGTGTGGAGTTCGAAAATAAAAACGGAGAACTTAATTCGTTGCCGCAGCTGATGGCAATGGACATCAATACGGCGTTGCACGCCTGCGCGGGACTCACCACTGTCTGCCGACGTCTTGAGACACTGGCTTCTCTCGGTCTCGGGTATTTGACACTCGGAGAAGCCACGCCGAACCTTTCAGGCGGCGAAGCGCAGCGCTTAAAGCTTGCGGGCGAAATGACGCGCGCTCAGAGCGATACGGTCTTCGTCTTTGACGAACCCACGATCGGACTGCACCCGCTTGACGTTGAAACATTGCTTGGCGTCATCAATCGCCTGATTGAAAACGGTGCAACGGTCGTAGTAATCGAACACGACTTGGACGTTATTCGCAACGCCGACTGGATCATTGACATGGGCCCCGAGGGAGGTGAAGCAGGCGGTCGCGTCGTGGCGGCAGGTTCCGTTGCGTCAATTAAGGCTTGTCCGGAGAGTCGCACGGGAAATTATTTGTAACTACCAGCGTCGCGGAGATATGTTGCCGTCGGCATTTTTACCATTCCAGCGGTTCCTCGTTTTCGCACGCCAAACGCTCGTCAATACCCGACAGACACAGATCCATCGCGATAAAGAGCCGACAAAGCGTGTCGACCCGAATATCAACCTTGCCGCGCTCAAAATCCGACACCAGTCGCTGCGTCACACCGGCTTTTTGTGCAAGCTCGCTTTGCGTCATGCCTCTTTCTCGCCGTTTGGCTTTAAGCCACACTGAAACGGCCGGCGGAGTGCGCAGCATCATTGTCGTCCTACTGGAAATTTCCATGGAAAACATACCTGATTCAGGTATTTCAGAAGATCTGCAAATTGGCTCTCTTGCAATTTTCTTTTTGCCCCCTAGATTTTGCTGTCGCTTTTCATCTGGTCAATAACCAAAACAAATACCGACGTAAGCATCAGTCCGATCCCCAAAATTGTCTTGCAGGTCGCTGGCTCATTTAACGCCAAAATTCCCAATAAAGCAGCGCCTAGCGGTTCAGCCAACGCGAGGGTAGCCCCGACTGGGGCACTTGTTGTTTTTAACCCCTCCACCGTAAACGTGAAAGCCAGCGCACAAGTCATAACTCCGAGGGCTATAGCAATGGCAAGACCGTGTAACGTAAACACCCATTGCACGGGAAAGAAGGCAAAAAATGGCAACAACCCGACCCCTACTATGCCAGTTATGATCATCATTGCTTCTTCTGCTGAGTGTTTCTCTGTCAGATGTTTGGACACGGAGATCTCAACGGAATAACAGGCTCCTGCCAATATCGGTAGCAGAACATCTTCAACTTCAAAGTTAGCACTCTCCATCGAATTGACCAGCACCAAACCGATGACGGCTATAACAGTAGAAACCACCCAAGCTTTCCCAGGCAGTTTTTTCTCTTGAAGCGCGTAAATAATGCCGCAAAAAAATGGCGTTACTCCAATAGAAACCACAGTCCCCACAGCAACGCCAACGAGCAGAACAGAGTTAAAAAAACTGATTTGATAAAGCCATAAAGCTAAGGCATAAATCAAGATATAGCGCCAAGACCATCCCCTAAATGAGATTCCTACTCGACGCCATTTAAGAAACAAATAGAGCGAGAACGCCCCCAAAAGCATGCGGCACCCAGCAACGACATACGGTGTCGCTCCCTCCGGCGCTAAAGCTTGCAGAAAACCGCTCGTAGAAAAGCACAAGGCACCAGTCAGGACAAGCAATGGGCCTCGAATCCCTGCCATTGAAATCTGCATGATTTTCAACTCGCTTCATCGAAAAGCCATGCTTCCGGCAAACGTTTCATACGCCTGCCGGAAGCTTCTTCACCCTTTGAAGAAACTAGACCTTGCGGAAGTTCTGATATTTCTTAAAGAGTTCTTCCATCCGATCCGGATCGACAAGGTTCTTTACGTCAAAAAGCTCTTCAACGGCTTCTTCCGGCAACAGACCGCTTCGACGTGCCGCCTCTTTACAGGTAATGTTTTCATCAATAGCGGCATGCGCGATCTTAGTGCCCACTTCATAGCCAAAGAGAGTGCTTACCATTGTTGCCAATGATGTCGACATTTCTGTCATTTCCAGACAATGTTCGCGGTTGGCCGTAATGCCGGATACGCATTTGTCAACAAACACCTTCATGGAACGCGAGAGCAAATCGCAAGATTCGATAAAGCTTTTTACCGGGATGCCAGAACTTGTACCAAGTTCAAGCCAGCCGGAAAGAACCCCCATTACAAGGCCGGTATGGTTTGCACTCACGCGATCAGTGGTCAGGAAAACCATTTCCGGGATAACAGGATTCACCTTGCCCGGCATAATCGAACTACCCGGAGCAACAGCCGGCAGATTGATCTCACCAAACCCCGCACGAGGTCCGGATCCCAGCAAGCGAATATCCCTAGCCGCCTTCCAAACAAGAGTAGCCAGAGCCTGAACATGTGCATGCGCAATCACAAGGCCGTCGGTCGCCATCATGCCATCGAACAAGTCCTCTTCCGTTTCGATGGGACGTCCGCAAACTTCCGTCAGCTTCTCTGCAATCACCGCACGGAACCCCGGCAGACAACTCATCCCTGTGCCAACAGCCGTCCCACCTAGACAAGACTTGTTCCAGTGTTCACGCTCGATTTTGAGCCGTTTTTCCAGACGTCGAGCCGCATGCCCATAGGCACCGAATTCCTGCCCGAGCGTTAAAGGCACCGCATCCTGCAGACACGTGCGCCCCATCTTGATGACATCAGCAAACTCCTCGGCCTTTTTTTCGAAAGCTTCCGCAAAATAACCGGCCGCTTCGATGACCTTACCGAGCTCGTCATACACCACCATTTCCTTAGCTGTCGGAATCAGATCATTTGTCGACTGGCACATGTTTACGTGCGTATTGGGATGAATGGGGCCAGTTTTCGAACCAACCATTAGTTCGTTCGCTCGGTGTGCCACCACCTCGTTGACAATCATATTCGTAGGTGTGCCTGAACCGCGATAGATGTTGACGACAAACTCTCCTTTAAATTTGCCGTCGGCAACTTCTCGCGCAGCCATTTCAATGTACTTGGCCTTCTCAGAATCCAACGCTCCGATTTCGACGTTAGCCCGTGCACATGCAATTTTGCAAAGCGCCACGGCTCGGATATAACTGGGATAGTTATCCAGCGTCAGAGGTCCTACGTCAAAAGCTCGTCGATTCCGTTCACTCACAATGCCGTAGTAAGCATTTTCGGGGAGCTCAAGTTCACCCAAACCGTCATGCTCAATTCTCATACTCATTTGTCTCTCTCCGAATCAGTGCACTTTGCGTAAATTGCCAAATTTGCGGAACATTTCAATCGTTGCTTTACGGTTGGCAAGCTTGTTCACGTCAAAAAGTTCTTCAGCAACTTCCGGATCAATCAACCCTTCGCGCAAAGCTGCCTCCTTGCACGAAATTCCTTCGTTGTACGCCAGATGAGCGATACGCGTTCCTACCGGATAACCGTACAAAGCACTCACCATCGTGGCATTCGAAGTCGACATCTCTGCATTTCGTCGTGCCCGGTCGCGATTGATATCTATTCCCTTCAGGCAAAGATCGGTAAACAGTCGGAATCCTTTTTCGATCAGTTCAAGTGATTCCATGGCCCCCATAAAACTCGCACAGGTACTCGAACACAAATCCAAATCTGATTCGTTGATCGTCAGTGTTGCAACATGCTCATGACTGATCACTTGTTGCATGATTTGCAACAGGAGTTCGGGCATGTAGGGGTTGAGCTTGCCGGGCATGATGGAACTGCCCGGAGCAATTGACGGAAGGATAAATTCACCGATGCCGGTTCGCGGCCCCGAGCTGAAAACATACAAGTCGTTCCCAATTCGCCCGCCTGCACAAGCAATTGCTTTGAGGACACTCAAAAGGAACATCAGGCCGTCGTTATTGGCGGAGCCATCAAAAAGGGCGCTATCCTCGATCACCTCACCATCCATCTTGGCTTGGTGCATTTCGAATCCCACAATCTTGGAAAGATTCTTATAGACAAGTTCGTTGTACCCCGGCAATTCACCCATGCCTGTTCCCAATACCGTTGCACCTAGCACTGCCTCTTGATATTCAGGACGCAACTTTTCCAGACGCATGCGATTTCGCCGCATCATGCAGTGCCATCCACCAAACACCTGACCAAAAGTCATTGGTACGGCATCCTGCATACACGTGCGACCAAGTCGAACATCGTCCTTGAACTGAAGAGCTTTTGCTGCGAGCGCTTCCTCCATGTATTTCACTGCTTCGAGCGTCGAACCGATCATGCGATAGAGCACAATCGCCTCACAGGTCGGATATGTATCGTTGGAAGATTGACACATATTGACATGCGTATTAGGGTGAACCGCATCGTAGCCTTTGTGTCCCGTCAGGATCTCATTGGCTCGATTGGCAAGCACCTCATTGATGTTCATATTGACACCCGTACCATGGCTGCGCCAAACATTGACGGGGAACTGATCCGGGAACTTCCCCGCAATGACTTCGTCACAGGCCTGTGCAATGGCATCAGCCTTATCCGAATCCAAGGCTCCGATTTCCTTGTTGGTAACGGCACAAGCTTTCTTGATTTCTGCCATGGCACGAATCACGTGCGGCAATTCATTGAAAGTGTGATCGGTCACATCGTAATTGGCCGCACACCGTACGGTTTGAATACCGTAGTAAGCATTGTCGGGAACTGGCAATTCGCCTAAGGAATCTTTTTCCATTCTCATGATGGACTACTCCTCATTTAGAAAACGACGGAAGCAAGTACGAAACCGATAACCACAGAACTGATACAGGTCACAAAACCGGGACGCTGATAGCTGTGATTGAGTACCCATTTGCCGATACGAGTCGTACCGGATCGATCAAACGTCAGTGCGCTAATCGCAGAACCCGTGGCAGGGAAGAAGAACAGACCATTTACCGCAGGTGCCATCGCAACAAGAGCACTCACAGGCAATCCAAGTGAAGCACCGATCGGCATTAATGAAGAAGTGGTTGCACCTTGGCTAAGCAGCAAAGCACTCATGCCAAACAGAACAATGCCGAACAACCACGGATACGCCTGTACGGTCGACCCGAGCATGGCAATGAACTCTGCTTTGTGAGCTAAGAAGAACGTATCGGTCATCCAAGCAATGCCGAAAATTGCAATCACGCCCGTCATGCCAGCGGTAAAGACGCCAGACTTGGCGATCTTGCCAGGAGCAACATTGCAGGTAACAACCATGATGAACGACGCCGCGAAAGCGATCATTTCGATGGCATGCGGAATTGATAGCGTGACCAATTTCCCATTGACCTGCCAGCTCGGCATAAGGCTCTTAAAGCTACCGAGCAATACGATCAGAAATACGGCAATGCCAAAAATCGTCACGGAAAGTTTGGCTTCGCGAGTGGGAACGTAAACCGGACGATTGGCCTCGTGCGTTAATTCTCCGCTGGCCAGACGACGCTGAAATTCCGGATCGTCAGCCAATTCACAACCGCGACGATACACACTCAGGGCACCCAACATGCACCCGACAAAAATGGCGGGAATAGCAACGGCCATAATCTGCCCGAGTGTGACACCATGGACAGCCAGAACCCCCAGCAAAGCAGCTGTCGAAGCTGAAACAGGAGACGCTGAAATACCGTGCTGGCTTGCGACCATTGCGATTGACATCGGTCGTTCCACACGAATGTTCGCTTCAAGAGCAACTTCCGAAATCACCGGATACACAGCCATTGCCACATAGCTGGTTCCCGTAAACATCGTAAAAACGAAAGTCACAATCGGCGCCATGATCGTGATGCGATCCGGGTGACTGCGAAGAATTTTTTCGGCTACAGCGACTAAAAGATCAAGACCGCCTGCACACTGCAACGTAGCCGCCATAGCGGAAACAGCCGTGATAATGAGCAGCACATTGACCGGAGGCGAACTCGGTCGTAATCCGAAAATAAAAACAAGCAAGCACAAGCCCACACCACCGGCAAAACCCATGGCAACGCCGTTTTTGCGCGCGCCAATCATGATGCAGGCCAGAATTATCAGAGATTCCAACCAAATCATAGTTTCTCTCCTTTGAGTCGGTATGCAGAATAGTTCACCAACTAAAAGTCACTGAACAACCCTCGCAACTCATCTTGAAGTTAAAAGAGATTTTTCTCTATCAACTTCTTTCGGAGAGAAATCTAATTATTCCCTTATGGAATAAAACAGCGCTATCAGTTACTACTCCCCCTTAACTAGCAGCTGTGTTTTCATCGGAAAAAGAAAAAAATGCAAGCGACCATGGGGCAATAGCCCTAAGCTGTGGCGCAATGTTGTCGCGAATAACGACACTGGCAGCTTCATGGCAGAGATCAACCGTTTTTTTATCTTCGCTCTGTCGGCAAATCATATAAATCCGCCGAACGAGTACCGGCTCCGGCATAGGTAAAGCAATGATTCCCTTGACAAGCTCCTTGAGCTGCATGAACGTCGAAGCGCGACAAATCGTCCAACCGACATTGTTTTTGACGAGTGAAGCCATGACGGTGTTGGAATCAACTTCTATGTAGTTCGGGAGATTGAGGTAGTTAGCCGACAGGTATCTCTCATTTAACCGTCCGCCGCCGCTGGCAAGATACCAGTGCAAAAATGGTTTGCCGCAAGTTTGCAAGTCCTGCCAACTCCAACTTGATCGACTTTGTGCAAGTTCCCGACTCATCATCAGAATGCTGGGTTCTTGAAAAAGAAATCGCCGATGCAGTTCACCGAACTCGTTAAATGGGTCGCTTGAGATAATGATGTCCAGTTTATGTTCCAATAACTGCCTCACCAGTTCATTAGACGTGAGCGTTACGTGCGTGATTTGTGAAAAATGCGGTGCCAGCCGAGTAATCATTTCGGGTGCCAGATCAACCGACATTGTTTCAATACTTCCGAATTTGAGTACCGGTTTGACGTAATACTGCACACGAAGTCGGGCGATGGTGTCTGAAATTTTCCCCGCATGATTCTTCATTTCAGAGTACAAAATGCGGGCAGAAGAAGTCGGACGAATCGGACGCTGACTGCGGTCAAACAACGTTATTCCCAGTGACTCTTCCAACTTCGAAATACGCTTGGAGACCGCCGGTTGATTGCAACCAACAATTTGAGCCGTTTTGGAAAAACTTCTGGTTTCGTACAGAAGCAGGAACATTCGAATGTCAAGGTCAAACACCTGATTAAAAATCAAATCCCCCTGGAAGGTGTCCATTTTCCTGCCTCCGCTTTTTGTGCTCACCACTCCAAGATTAGAACACAAATTCCTATTTCGACTCATGCACGGGTTCGCCAACCTTGCGAACCGTTTGTTCTCCCAGTAGCCATTTTCCGGTTTTCAGACGAACCACCGCTAGACTCAACAACGACAATGCCACGATACCAGCTCCGACATAGGCCACCGGCATGAATCCCGCCGCTTCAGAAACACGACTGCCGATAAAAGCGCCTCCTCCAATGCCGACATTGAAAATACCCGAATATAGAGATGCAGCCACGTCAGCCGCATCGGGAGCGACCGTAAGCAACACCGTCTGAAACGCCAAACAAACGGCCGTCATCGCAGCACCCCAGCAAACGATCAACATCGTCAGGCTCACTGTATTGGCGGCACTCACAACAAGCAAAGCCAACGACGCGCAGACAATCACCATGGCGCCCAGAAGCGTCGTCTCACAATGCTTGTCCACCGTTTTGGAGGCAACGACGGTTCCGATGATGCCCGCAATGCCGAAGACAAAAAGCATCGTGACGATCATGCCTTCGTCCAAACCGCCCGCAGTCGCCAAAATCGGGTTGAGGTACGAATAGGCCGTAAATTGCCCGAGTACCGTCACCACCGTCAGGAGATAGAGCTGCTGCAGACCCGGGCGCTTCAAGATCACAGGCAGACTCTTCAACGACCCTGCGTGTGTGGCTTCACAAACCGGCAGCACGAAGAAAATCGCCACGAACACCAAGGCCGAGCCGATGCCGATAATGAAAAACGACATATGCCATCCAAAGAGATGGCCAAGGTTGGTACCGATCGGAACACCCAACACTGTCGCCACAATCGTGCCGCCCATCACGGCGGCCAACCCAACGGCACGCTTGCCGTGCGGAGCCACACGGGCGGCAAGCGGCGTCATGATCGACCAGAAGATCGAGTGCGTGAGCGCCACGCCGACACGGGCGGCAAAAAGTGTTTCAAAGCTCTCGACCCAGGGCACCACGAAGTGACAAAGCGAAAAGACAAAGAGCAAAACCAACAGCAGTTTGCGCCGTTCAAATCGAGCCGTAACGATTGTGAGCGGCAGCGACATAACGGCCACCACAAACGCGTAACCCGTCAAAATAAGTCCGGTAAAGGGCACGGTCTCATGGAGACTCTTTGCAATGTCGGGGAGTAACCCCACGGGCAGGAATTCGCTCGTGTTGAAAACAAAGGCGGCAAAGGCAAGCGCAATGATCGGAAGCCAGGCGCAAAAGCCCGTTTTGTGCAAGACCGGTGTCGACATAATTAACAAAAAATGCTGTTCAATAGACGCGAAAAGGCTGCAGAACACTGAAAAATTCTGCAGCTCTTTTCAGAATAAAAAACGATCGGGTACGCCTTCAGAGTGCGGCGAAGTTTTCCTTCAACGTAGCTTCAAAACGGGCGAAGTCTTCTGCGTGCGTCGGATTCTTGATCACGTCGTTGGCCATGAAGGTCTTACCGATATTCTTCATGCCGATGAACTGGAAAGCCTTGTGCACGGGCAGCAACACAGCATCAATGCCGACGCCGCCGAAAAATTCCTTGGGATCGACAAAAGCGTTTAACGGCGCATTCCACGTGATGGAAAGCATGTACTTCTTGTCGGTGAGCACACCGCCGCGACCGTAGTTATGCGCTGGATCGGTACGGGTGCGTCCGTCGCCGCCCACGGAAAGACCGGCGCAAAACACTTCATCGATATATTGCTTGACTTGCCAAGGCGTTCCCATCCACCAAGCGGCAAAGGTCAGAATCACCGCATCGGCCGCCTTGAACTTATCGGCTTCCTCCGCGGCCTGCCATTTCCCATCCACGCGCGTGATCGTTGCTTCATGCCCCATGGCAGTCAACGTTTTTTGCGCAAGTTCCGCATAGCTGTGATTGAGCGTTCCGCCCACACCGTGAAACGGCACGCCGCCGTCAACGATCAAAATTTTTGCCATTTTTGGCTCCCTGTTTTGTTCTCTTAGCCGGAGAAGTCTCCGAACACAATGCGTTTCAATTGCGCGAGCAATCCCGAAAACGTTCCGTCGGATCGTTTTTCCGCACCGGACAAACGGCGTCGACGCACGGTTTCGGTGAGTACGCCCACCACAGTGGCGTCTTCCGGGCTCACCAATCCGATGCTCGCATCGCTTTGCATCAGCGGCATTCCCACCCGTACGGGCAATCCCAGGATGTGGTGCGCCAGTTCGGCAATCCCCGGCATACGCGCCACGCCGCCCGTCAGAACGATGCCCGCCGAAGCCCTCAAGTTCCAACCGTCGGGACTGAGATACGTGCGGGCAATAACTTTAAACATTTCCGTGAGCCGCGACTCAACGGTCATCACAATTTTTTCGCACGAGCAGGAATCGGGCTCGCCGGTCGACTCTCTCATGTAACGTACCGTTTCATAAGCGTCTTCCTGACGCAACGGCCAGTGTCCGTAAGTGAGCTTGATATCTTCGGCGTCGCTCATGTTGCAGCCGAGCACCGCCGCAATGTCGCGCTGAATAGTATTGCCGCCCATGGCCGCAACGGCCGTGAATTCCACTTGCCCCTTTTCCCAGCAGGAGATGTCCGTGGTGCCCGCGCCGATGTCGAGCACCACGACGCCGAGCTCTTTGTCCGTGGGCGTGAGAACACCCGCTGCGCTTGCCCAGGGCTGCAGTACCAGACCTTCGATATCCAGTCCCGCACGACGGATGCACTTCACCAGATTTTGCACAACACTGTCCGAACCGATCGCCAGATGCACGTGCGCCTTGATGACGCTTCCCACCATGCCGATCGGATCATCGATCATCACGTCGTCGTTGTCTAGCGTATAGCCCTTGACGACGTGAGAAACCAGGCGATCATCCTGACTCTGCCCTTCTACCTTGGGGTCAAAGGCCATCGCCAAACGCGTGACGCGCTTGACGGCCGCGCTGTCGACTTCGGCGTCGGGCAACACCAATTGCCCTACCTTATTAATGCTGTGCAGATGTTTGCCCGTCAAGGCCACCGAAACCGTGGTCACCTTGCGCCGCGATGTTTGTTCGGCTTCGGCTATGGCCGCACGGATCGATTCCACGGCAAGCTCCACGTCCTGCACACTGCCGTGCTGAATACCGAGCGAAGGCACCTTGCCGAAGCCCAATAGCGTTAACTCTCCTCCCTCGGAAGCGTCGGCCACGGCCACGGCAATCCTTTCCGAACCGATGTCAAGCGCGGCGACGGTTGAACTTTGCTGTACGGTTTCCATTTCGTTATTGGCCTCGAGCTTTCGAAGAACGGGAACGGTTTTTGGTCGACTTGCCGGCAGGTTCGCTTTGTGCAGCAGCGTAGGCTTGCGGCGGCAGCTGTGCGGCAAAAGCGTTTTTATAGCGCGCGTCAATGCGTTCCGGATAAGCCTTGAGCATCGCCACAACGCGATCCATGCTGTCCAACACCTGTCGCAGACGGTTGATCGGTCCGCCTTGCGTCAATGCGCGGCCGAGTTCAATTTCCATCGAATCAAACCGAGGAGACTCCAGCACCACCGACCAACTGCCTCTGAAGGTTACCTTAACGGCTTTGACACGCGCATCTATACGCCGAGCCTCTTCATTAAAGCGCGGCAAATAGCGTACGGCCTGTTCGGCATACTGAGGATCGCCGGAGAACGCCGGCAATTGCAAAAGACGCTCGATGGGCTCGTCGTTACTGACGTACAAAACACCGTCTTCGCTCACCAGACGACCGTCCTCCCAAATCGCCACCGACTGATGCCGTTTGACCTCAATATAAAGTGAATCAGGCCACAGACGAGACACATAGGCCGACTTAATCCAGGTGATCCCCTCAACGGCACGCTTTACCGCACCGATATCGGCGGTAAAAATATTTCCCGACAAGGCCTCTTCAACCGTACGGGTCACTTCCTGCAAGCCGCTCGCCTCCACCGGACCTCGCACCTCAATGGTCTTGATTTCCAGAAACGGCGAATGCAGAACACCCCAGACGAGGACTCCCACCACGGCGAGAACCGCAGCCAAGCCGCCAACGCGAACAAGCGATCGGGCCAGCTTCACGCGCCGCCCTCCCGATTAACGGCGAGCCGCGCCGTCGAGCGCGGCATGCGCGGCCAGCCACAGGCAAAGCTTCTGATAATCCATTCCGACGGCACGCGCAGCCATCGGCACGAGGCTGTGCGGCGTCATGCCGGGGCTTGAATTGAATTCCAGCAAAATAAAGCTGCCGTCGTCGCGCATCATCGCATCGATACGCCCCCAGCCACGCGCTCCGATTGCCGCAAAGGCCGCTTCGCAAGCAGAAAGCAACTTGTTTGTCACGTCGGCGTCAAGTTGTGCCGGGCACTCGTATTTAACAACGTCGCCGAAATACTTGTTCTGATAGTCGTAATTGCCTTCGGGCGCCTTGATTTCGATGATCGGCAAAGCCTTGCCGCCCAACACGGCAATCGTGAGTTCCCGCCCAAACCAACGCTCTTCGACGAGCACCTTGGCATCGAATCGAAGCGCCTCTGTCAGCGCCTGTCGGACTTCGTCAACCGTCGCACCCTTGAGCTTAAAAACCCCCACCGACGAGCCTTCGCCCGAAGGTTTCACAACAATGTCGCCCCCGAGTGTGTCCAGAATCTCCTGAGCCTGATCGGCGCTCGTAGCCACAAACCCTTTGGCAACGGGGATGCCCGACTGCGCCCAGACGCGGCGCGTCGTGTCCTTGTCCATCGTAAGCGCACTGGCACGCACACCTGCCCCCGTGTACGGGATTTGCAGGTATTCCAAAACACCCTGCACGCAGCCGTCTTCACCGAAGCGTCCGTGCAGCGAAATCACCGCTCGATCGTACTGTCCGCGCAGCGTCATGAGGTCGGTCTCAGCCGGATCAACTTTATGTGCGTCGCATCCTGCCTCCTGCAGGGCCTTGAGCACGCCCGAGCCACTTGAAAGCGACACCTTGCGTTCACTGCTAAAGCCCCCCATCAACACCGCAATGCGCCCCAAGGACTTGGGATCAATCGTTGCTGCGAAATCCATTCTTTTCTTTCCTTTGCATTAGATGATTTTGCCCGAAAGCACCTGCGGCACGCGCGCCACGTTGCCCGCCCCCATCGTGAGCACCACGTCTCCGTCCTCGACGATTGATCGGACTGCCTGCGGCATTTCCGAGGCGCTGTCGCAAAAGACCAAACCGTCACAACCGTTCAATCGCAACACGCGCGCAAGGTCGCGGCCGCCTGCGCCCGGAATGGGATCTTCACCGGCGGGATACACGTCGGCGAGCACCAAACGATCCACCTGCGAGAGCACCTTGATGAAGTCTTCAAAACAGTCACGGGTGCGCGTGTAGCGATGCGGCTGGAAAGCCAACACCAAACGCTTGCCGGGCCAAGCGCCGCGTGCGGCGGCAATCGTCGCGGCCATCTCGTGCGGGTGATGGCCGTAGTCGTCGACAAGCGTAAACGTGCCCTTTTCCGGGTGTTCGGAATCAATCGGCACTTCGCCGTACTGAGCAAAGCGACGGCCCACGCCCGTGAATTCCGCAAGCGCACGCACAATGGCTTCGTCGCTTACGCCCACGAGCGTGGCAATGGCCACGGCCGCCAGAGAATTAACAACATTGTGCATGCCGGGCAAATTCAGAACCACAGGCAAGGGTTCATGGCCTTGTCGCAGAATCGTATAGCGCATGCGAGTGCCTTCGCTTCGCACGTCAATGGCGCGCACTTCGGCTTCCGGATTCAGACCGTAGGCCACCACGCGGCGGCTGATCATCGGCACGATCGATGCGACATTCTTGTCATCGGTGCAAAGCACGGCAACACCGTAAAACGGCAAACGGCCGATAAAGTCAATGAAGGCCTTTTTAAGCCGCACGAAATCGTGCCCGTAGGTATCCATGTGATCCTGGTCGATGTTGGTGACCGCGGCAATCACGGGCGACAAATTCAGAAAACTCGCGTCCGACTCGTCGGCTTCGGCCACAATGTACTCACCCGTGCCCAGTTTGGCGTTGGCGCCGGAACTGTTCAAGCGTCCGCCGATCACGTAAGTGGGATCGAGCCCTCCGGCGGCAAGCATTGCGGTGGTAAGCGACGTCGTCGTGGTTTTTCCGTGCGTACCCGCAATCGCGATACCGCGGCGCAACCGCATGAGTTCGGCAAGCATCACGGCTCGCGGCACCACGGGAATATTGGCCCGGCGCGCCGCCTGCACTTCGGGATTGCCTTCGTGCACAGCCGAAGAAACCACCAGGCAGTCGGCCCCGTCAATGTTTTCCTTGCAGTGTCCCTGATAAATCGTGGCGCCCAAATGCTGCAGACGTTCCGTCACGGGACTTTGCGACAAATCCGAGCCGCTGACCGTATAACCGAGATTCAAAAGCACTTCGGCAATGCCGCACATACCCGTGCCGCCGATGCCCACGAAGTGAATGTGCTTGACTACAAACTTCATTTTTCTTTTCTCCGGAAGGCTTTATCGGGCTGCTTCTTCGATCATGTCGCACACGGCGTTGACGGCGTTGGCGCGCGCCAGGCTTCTGGCGTTGTGCGCGAGCTGCAGAATACGGTCGCGCTTTAAGCCCATCAATACGCCAAAGAGATGTTCCTTGGTAAGCTGGGACTGCTCAAGCAAGACAGCCGCGTCGTGACCGGCCATGTAGCGAGCGTTGCCGAGCTGGTGCTGCGTAGTCTTCACGACAAAGGGCACCAAAATGGATGCAACGCCCGCGGCACAGATTTCACTCACGGTCATGGCGCCCGAGCGGCAAATCACCACGTCGCTTTCACGGTAGGCCTTATCCATATCGTGAATGAATTCCACGACCTCGGCTTGGATGCCCAGCTGTTCGTAGCGCGCCTTGACGGCCTCGACATTGCCCTTACCGGTCTGGTGCAACACGATCGGGCGCTTGTCTTCGTCAAACATTGCCAACGCCTCGGGCACCGTTTCATTCAAAACCTTGGCGCCGAGACTGCCGCCGAATACCAAGAGCTTCATCGGTCCGGTACGTTCGCTTAAGCGCTCTTCCGGCGCGGGCAACGCCTCGATTTCGACTCGCACGGGGTTGCCCGTAATGCGCCCTTTCTCGTTGGCGGCGCTGCGAGCACTGCCGGCAAAGCCGCAGGCCACGAGCTTTGCCTTATCGAGCACGATCTTGGAGCTCATCAAAATGTCGGCATCGCAGTTCATCAGCACGATCGGCGTCTTGACGCTGTCGGCCCCCTTGCAAACCGGCACGGCAATGTAGCCGCCGGTGGTAAAAAGCACATCCGGCCGCACCCGAGCAAAAAATTTCTTGGCGGCAAATGTGGACTTCACGAGCTTGACGGCCCCCGAAATCAAACCGCTCAAGCCGCGGCCCCGCATCCCTCGGAAATCAAGACCGGTAAATTCGATGCCGTCTCGCCCGACCAAACCGCTCTCCATGCCGGTCTGCGTACCGATCCACTGAACGTCCCAACCGCGACGGCGCATTTCACGGGCCACTGCCAGTCCCGGCATCACATGCCCGCCGGTACCGGCCGCCGCAATCACTAATTTCTTCCCGCTCATTTTTCTTTCACTCGTTTCAACTGAAAATTTCTGTCTCTGAAAGCGTTTTCACTAAACCTTACCGCCGCGCATGAGGATACGGTTTTCTCGGTCCACTCGCAAAAGCAGGCCCACGGCCGCAAGCGTAAAGAGCAGCGACGAGCCGCCGTAGCTCATTAAGGGAAGCGTCAGTCCCTTGGTCGGCAGCAGCCCCGTTGCCACGCCCGCATTGATCACCACCTGAATACCGATCCAAATCCCCACGCCTTCGGCCACAAGACCGGAAAAAACGCGATCGAGCTTGATGGCCTGCCGCCCGATGGCAAAGGCGCGGCGCACAAAGCCGTAATAGCCGATGAGAACGGCCGTTACACCCACAAAACCCAGCTCCTCGCCTAATACGGCCAAAATGAAGTCGGTGTGCGCTTCCGGCAGATAATGAAGTTTTTCAACGGATGCTCCCAACCCCACCCCAAGGAGTTCGCCGCGACCGAAAGCAATCAGCGAATGGCTCAGCTGATAGGCCTTGTTAAGGGCATAGTCGCTGCTCCACGGATCGAGATACGCCATCACGCGCTGCACACGCCAGGGCGAGTCGTAGATCATCAGCGCCACCACAACCACCACGGCAATGGAAACCACCACAAAGATGCGCAAATTCAGGCCACCGAGAAAGAGCACGCCCATGGCGATCGCCACGGTCACCATGATGGCGCCCAGGTCAGGCTGCAAACTGATGAGCCCCGCTACCAAACACATCACAAGCGCCATAGGACCAAGGCCTCGGCTGAAGGAATGCATGTAGTCCTGTCGGCGCACGGTAAAGGCGGCGGCGCCGAGCAGAATCGCGAACTTGGCAAATTCGGTGACCTGCAGATTCATGAGCCCCAGATTGATCCAGCGTCTCGAGCCGTTTACCGATTTGCCGACGCCGGGCACAAGCACCAAAACGAGAAAAAGAACGGCTGCAGCCATAAGCCACGGCGCAAGCTTGTACCACACGCGCATCGGCACGCGACAAACGACGTAGGCCGCGGCAATGCCCAATGCAATTGAACTCAGATGGCGCAACAAAAAGTGGTACTGGGTCGTGCTGTAGCGAGGACTGTCGGCAAGTGAGATCGATGCCGAATACACCATCAGTGCGCCCGTCGCCAACAGCGCCAACGTGATAAAGACCACGGCGGGATCGTAGCCGTCGGCTCGCATGCTCGTTGTGCGGCCTCTGAGAACCGGCTCATCGGCCCAAGCGCGATAGACGGGCGCCTGCGGGGTTTCTTTACGAGAAAAAAGCCCCATCAGTCAACCTCCTCAGACTTGCCGGAGACGCTTGCCGCAATCTCTTTGGCTTTGGCTACAAAGCGAGCGCTGCGCTCGGCATAGTTGGCAAACATATCCCAGCTCGCGCAGGCGGGCGAGAGCAACACAACGCCGCCTTTGACAGCGTGGTCGAAAGCCATCTGCACAGCCGCTTCAAAATCGGTGCCGGCCTTTTCAAGACAGATTCCGCTTGAGGCAATGCCCGCTTCGATCTTGTCGGCGTCCCGCCCGATCAGCACGGCATAGTCGGCATAGTCGGCCAAAGCCTGCGCCAAAGGAGAAAAGTCCTGCCCCTTGCCGTCGCCGCCGAGAATGATGCTCACACGGCGGCCGGATTTACCCAGGCCTTCGAGCGCAGCCTTGACGGCGCCGACATTGGTGCCTTTGCTGTCGTCGATGAATTCGATGTCGTTGACCGACAGCACGGGCTGAACGCGGTGCGCCTCGCCTTCGTAGTTTTTGAGAACTTGCAGGGCCGGTCCCAAGGGAAGTCCCACGGCGTCAATCAACGCCAAAGCCGCCAGAGCATTCATGGCGTTGTGGCGCCCCCGGATGCGAAGCGCTTCAACGGGCATCAGAAGTTCTTGCGTGGGCGTCTCGCCAAAAAGGGCCGCTTGTTTTTGCGTTTTCCAGGAAACAGCAGGACGAGGTCGGCGGGCAAGCCACTCGACTCCCTCTTCGGTCACAATGCCGTACTCGCCTTCTTTTTCAGGAGCCGAATCCCCGAAGGTGAGGGACATGGCCGGTTCAAACGCGCGCAGGGTGGCAGCGTCGTCGCGATTGAGCACCCGAACGGTTTTTTCAGAAAAGATTCTGTTTTTCGCGGCTTCGTAAGCGGCCATCGAACCGTGCCAGTCCACGTGATCTTCGGTGAGGTTCAAAAAAGCGGCGGCAGTGCAATTCAGGCTCGTTGTGGTCTGCAGCTGAAAACTCGAAAGCTCCAGCACCCACACTTCAGGCAGCGTATTGTCCTGCAAATGACGGTCAAGCTCCATCAGAGCGCTCGGACCGATATTGCCCGCCACCACGGTAGAGCGGCTTGCTGCCGCCATTTTGCTCGTCAAAACGGTCGTCGTCGTTTTTCCGTTGGTGCCCGTGATGCCGATCACGACAGGCTTATAGGCGCGGTATTTTTCCAAACGCTTGAGTTCTCGCGCGAAAAGCTCGATTTCGCCCACAACCTCAGCGCCCTGTTCCCGTGCAGCCGTCACAAGCGCAGCCGCCTTGGAAAATTCGGGCGACAGACCGGGGCTGAGCACCAGAAGATCTATGCCATCGGATAAGAGCGAAACGTTAAAGTCCGAGCAAACGAACTGCGGTTTGGATGCGTCGGTTTCAAACAGCTTCAGACCGGACGGATTGGCGGCTGTATCGACAATCGTGGTCTGCCAGCCGCGGGAATGCAAAAACCGAGCCGCCGCGGCCCCTGACGTGCCGCATCCGAGCACCAACGCCTTACGTCCGTTTTCCAAGCGAATATGCGCCACAGCTTCCTCTCTTTTACACAAACGCGCCGTTGCCCGTGTCGGCCGACGGCGCGTACGCTTGTCTTTAACCGTCTGATTGATCAGCGAATTTTAAGGGTAGACAGACCGATGAGCACGAGGACAAACGTGATGATCCAAAACCGCACCACCACCTGCGTCTCCTTCCAGCCTTTGAGCTCGAAGTGATGGTGAATCGGCGCCATCAGGAAGACACGTTTGCCGTGCGTCAGACGGAAGTAGGTCGTCTGAATCATCACCGAGAGCGTTTCGACCACAAAGATGCCGCCCATGATGGCCAGAACAATTTCCTGACGCGTGATCACCGCGATGGTCCCCAAGGCGCCGCCCAAGGCCAAAGCACCCACGTCGCCCATGAAGACCTGCGCGGGATAGCAGTTAAACCATAAAAACGCGAGTCCGGCTCCCGCGAGCGCCGCGCAAACCACGACGAGTTCGCCCGCACCGCGAATGTATTCGAAATAGAGATACTGCGCGTAGTCGGGGCGCCCCACCACGTAGGCAAAGATGCCCAGTGCCGACCCCACCATCACGCAAGGCAAAATCGCCAGACCGTCCAGACCGTCGGTGAGATTGACCGCATTGGAAGTGCCCACGATCACAATGTAGGTGAAAATCACGAAACCGAAGACGCCGAAGGGAAACGCGATTTGTTTGAAAAACGGCACCGTAAGCCACAGTTTGCCCGGAGAGCTGAACGTAAAGCCGCTTTTGATCCACGCCCAAATGGCCGACCAGACGCCGGCCTCTTCCGGCATCGAAAGTGTGAAGGCCAAATACACAGCCGCAATCAGACCGATCAAGCTTTGCCAGGCGAATTTTTCACGCGCGCTCATGCCCTCGGGATTGTGATGCACAACCTTGCGATAGTCATCGGTCCAACCGATTGCACCATAGCCGAGCGTCACGAACAGCACCACCCACACGAAGCGATTGGACAGATCCATCCAAAGCAAGGTGGAAATGCCGATTGAAACCAAAATCAGGGCGCCGCCCATCGTCGGCGTGCCGTCTTTGACCAGATGGCTTTTGGGACCGTACCCGCGCACGGCTTGGCCAATTTTCATGGCCTTCAGACGAGCGATCACCGCCGGTCCTGCGGCAAACCCGATCGCCATGGCGGTAAGCGCGGCCAGCACCGCCCTTAAACTCAAATAGTTAAAGACGGAAAAAAATCGAATGTCTTCGGATAGCCACTGAAAAATATACAAAAGCATCGGGATCAACCTGTGCGGGAATAAAGTCTCTCTAGGCCCCGCTTCGCCTCAAAAAAGTTCGAATTGTACTGCCGCACGTACTTGACAAGCGCAACACGCTAGACCTTGCCGGGATCTTTCAAAAGACTTTCCACCACGCGATCCAAACGTTGCGAACGGCTTGCTTTTACAAGGACGCTTGCGGGCGTGCGCACCGCTTCGCGTACGGCCCGAAGCAACATGTCCGTGGCTTCGTAGTGGCGGGCGGCCGCTCCGAAGGCCTGCACGGCGTAAACCATATCCGGGCCCGTGGCCAAGAGTTTGTCGATACCCTTTTGCTTGGCGTATCGTCCGATTTCGGCATGAAAGGCCGCATGCTGCTCTCCGGTCTCTGCCATGTCGCCGGCAACAAGCACGCGCGGCGCGGGCTGAGCGGCCAACACGTCGATGGCCGCACGCATACTGTCGGGATTGGCGTTATAAGAGTCGTCAATCAACAGTGCGCCGCCGGCGAGCTGATGGCGACGACCGCGTCCGGGCAACGCCTCAAAGCGAGCCAAACCACGCGCCACCGCTTCGGGTGTTACGCCGGCGGCAAGTGCAGCGGCAGCGGCAGCCGCAGCATCGTGCTCGGCATGCTTGCCACCGATGGCAAGCGTCGTTTCAATTCGCATATTTTTGCCGCTGATCACGACCTTGTCGCCTTCGCGGCGCGTTGTCAGATTGGCCGTGGCGCTTGCACCTTCGCAATAACGCGTGATCCTGCAGCCTCGGGCTCGGGCATAGTCAAGCCACAACGGCAAACAAGGATCTTTCTGCGGCAGCACAACCGTCCCCTTGGCAGACAATGCCACGATCGCAAAAGCGTTTTCGCGGGCCGAGGCCTCGACGCCGTCCAAAAATTCCTGATGCTCGCGCTGCGCATTGGTAATCACCGTTACCGTCGGTCGAATCCAACTCACGAGCTTGGCCATTTCTCCCGGGTGGCTGATCCCCGCTTCGATCACGGCAATCTTGGTTTCGCGATCAAACCGCAACAGCATCATCGGTACGCCGATGTGGTTGTTGTAATTTTTTTCTGTTGCCACAACGCGCGATTCACCGACAAAAGAGCGAAGAATCGAAGCGATCATCTGCGTGGTGGTGGTTTTTCCGTTGCTGCCGGCAACGCAAATCACCGGCACGGCAAACTGGCTGCGCCAGGCTCGCGCCAAGGCACCCAATGCCTCTTGAGTATCACGCACAATGATCTGCGGGCAACTGGCCCCCGTGTCGCGCTCGACAACCACGACGCTTGCGCCGTCTCGCGCCGCCTGCGCCGCATAGTCATGTCCGTCGAAGCGCTCGCCCTTGAGTGCAACAAAAACGCTCCCCTGTCGCACCTGTCGCGAATCGGTGCACACCGGACCCAAATCAGCCCCTGTGGTGTTGCCGAGCGTGCGCACAATGACTCCTGCGAGCGCATGCTCGAGCGTGCTCATTGTCCAAGTGTTCTTTCCAACCATCTTCGTCTTCAGTTTTTCTGTGCCAGACGCGTGTACCGTTCGTTAAAGGCTTCGCGCGCCGTTTCCAAATCGTCGAAAGGATGCCGTACGCCGGCGATTTCCTGATAATCCTCGTGCCCCTTGCCGGCAATCAAAATCACGTCGCGATCCTGCGCCGAGCAGATGCTCTCCACAATGGCCGTACGGCGATCAAGTTCCACACGCACCGTGTCTTTGCGTTCGGCAGGCACCCCTGCAGCAATCGCTTGCGCAATGCTCGCCGGTTCTTCCGTTCGCGGATTGTCGCTCGTGATCACACAAGCGTCGGCAAGCCTTGAGGCCACCTCCCCCATGATGGGACGTTTGCCCGTGTCGCGATCGCCGCCGGCGCCGAACACGCAAATCAACTTTCCGCCTCGGCTCTCAGCCGTCTCTCGCAATGCACCGAGCACCTTTTCCAAAGCATCGGGCGTATGCGCGTAATCCACCACCGCAAGCGGCGATTGAGGCCGCGTTACGCTTTGCAGTCTTCCCGCCGGCGCATGCAGCGTTTCGATCGCGCGGCAGATAGCTTCTGCCTCAAACCCGAGACTCAAAGCGGCTCCCGCCGCTTCCAAGAGGTTACTCACGTTAAACCGCCCGAAGACCTGCGTGCGAACCTCATGGTTCTCGTTCTGCCAGCGCAGCGTAAAGCGCATGCCGCTTTCGTCGTGCATGATGTCGCCGGCGGTGAGCATTTCGCAACCCTCGACAACGCAGTCTTCGTACAAACTCGTTGCGATCGTGCGTACGCCACGCTCCAGCGTACGGACAATAAAGCGACGCCCTGCCGCGTCGTCGGCGTTGATAACGGCGGTCTTTAACTGCGGCCAATCAAAAAGCAACGCCTTGGCCTCTTCATAGGCCTGCGTCGTCTTGTGATAATCCAAATGGTCGCGCGTCAGATTCGTAAACACGGCCGTTTCAATTGCCGTGCCGTCAAGTCGATGCCGCACAAGCCCGATGGAGCTCGCCTCCAGAGCAAAGGCTTGAGCGTGCCGTTGCTTGAGTTTTTTAAACGTGAGCTGAAGCGTCGCCGCATCGGGCGTTGTCAGTCCCGCCTCTTCAATCTGTTTGCCGTTGAGAAAAGTGCCGACGGTTCCGATGGCGGCCGTACTCATGCCCAAACGCGAAAGCAGTGCCGCCACCCAATGGCTGGTGCTCGTTTTACCGTTGGTACCCGTGATGGCAATGCCGTGCATGGCCTTTGAGGGCTCTCCGTAGTAAAGCGAAGCAATCGGGCCCAACTGACCGTGCAAGTCAGGCACTTCGGCATAAGGAAGTCCGGCGCATTTGCTCTGCGCATCTTCTCTTTTTTCGCACACGATGCAGCTCGCACGACGCGCGACCGCCACAGGAACAAAACTCAAACCGTCGGCCTTGGCACCTTTGAGAGCCACGAACACGTCGCCCGGCTCAAGCTTTCTCGAGTCCAGACAAAGGCGCGCCTCGTCACCCGCCGTGTAGTGAAGCCACTGCGCACAGGACGGCGCCGATACACACTCAGTCATTTCTCTGGCCTCGTACCAAAATGCCCGGCGCAGCACCAAAACCTGCCGCATCCGGATGCACGCCGATCAAACGAAGGGCACCTGCCGTCACTTCGTTAAAGACAGGAGCAGCCACGGCGCCGCCGTAGTAGCTGCCGCGCGTGGGTTCGTCAATCATCACCGCCACGATAAGCCGCGGCTGACCGGCCGGCGCCATGCCCACGAAACTGGCGACATACTTGTCAACGTATTGACCGTTTTCAATTTTGTTGGCCGTACCGGTTTTGCCCGCTACCGTATAACCCTGCACATTGACGCGTCGGGCAGTGCCGGCCTGGACGGTTTCAGCCATCATGGCGCGCATTTGCCGCGCGACTTCCGGTCGGAAAATCTGTGTACCCACCGCTTCCTTGCTGGTGCGACGGAACGTTAGATCAATCACGTCGCCGTTGCGCGCAAGCGCCGTGTAAGCACGAACCAGCTGCATGAGCGAAACCGAAATGCCGTGGCCGTAGCTGATGGTGGCCTGCTCGATCGGGCGCCAGCTCTTGGCAGGACGCAGTCGACCGCCTGTGGCGCCGGGAAAGCCCGTTTGCGGCGGCGTACCAAAGCCCAAATCGTTGTACATCTGCCAGAGCGTCTGCGGCTGCATTTCAAGCGCAATCTTCGACGTGCCGATGTTGGAGGACTTGGAGACAACTTGGCTCACCGTAATCATGCCGAAATCGTGCGTATCGCCGATTGTTCTGTCGCCGATCGTGAGTTTTCCGGGCGCTGTTTGCACCAGCGTATCAGGGCGCACGATCCCAAGGTCAAGCGCCTTGGCAATCGCAAAGGGTTTCATCGTGGAGCCGGGCTCAAACGTGTCGGTCAGTACGCGGTTGCGGATATTTTCCATGCGCACAAAACGCCGAGCATTGGGGTCGTACGTCGGCCAATTGCTCATCGCAAGAATTTCACCGGTTCGCACATCCACGACAACCACGGCGCCGGCTTTGGCCTGATGGCGCTCAACCGCGTTTTGAAGCGCTTTATGGGCGATGAACTGCAGACGCGAATCAATCGAGAGCACCACATCGGTACCGACTTCGCCCTCTTTGACCCAGACGTCTTCGACAATACGGCCCAAACGGTCGCGAATGACACGACGGGAACCCTGCTTGCCAGAAAGAATTTCGTTGTTGGCAAGCTCCACCCCTTCTCGGCCGTTGTTGTCCGAGTCGGTGAAGCCCACCACGTGCGCCGAAATCGGACCGTCGGGATAGTTGCGCCGCACCTCGTTGTTGACGTGAATGCCGGGCAATTGCAGGGCGCGCACCGCTTCTCCCTTTTCCACTTCGATCTGACGGTCAATGTAAACGAAGCTCTTATTCTTGCGGGCTTCAATGCGCCCGCGAATCTCGGCTCCGGACTCTCCCAAGAGAGCTCCCAGCTGATCGAACTGCGCTGCCGTGAGTTTTAAAGCTTCCTCAGGTTCTGCCCACACACTGCGCGCCGGAATGGTCGAAGCAAGGACCACGCCGTTGCGATCGAAAATTTGACCGCGCTGCGCAGGCACCGGAAGCGTGCGGGCGTAACGCGCTTCGCCTTGCTTTTGCAAAAAGGCCGTCGAGATGCCGCACTGCAGCCAGAACGCTTTGCCGAGCACCGCAACCAGACCGATAAAAAAGAGACAAAAGACCACCTTGCTTCTCGTGGCGGAAATTTCCGCACTGAGCAAAGCTTCTTCGCCGCTGTCCGTTCGACGCTTCTTCGGCGACGTATCTTCGCGCCAGAAAGCAACCGTCTTCTCGCAAACGGCCGATCGAATCCGCTCAAAGAACTCTGAAGGCGTCATTTGCGCACCTCCATGTGTTCCTTTAAGAGCACCTGCGGCTCGACTTCAAACAAAACCGTGTTGTTGACGTCGGCGGCGATAAACCCCATCTCACCCGCACGGCGCGAAACGGCCGCCGGCAGCGCCGCCTTGGAAAGATCGAGCGCCAACTGGCTTGAATCGTCGGCCAGTTTGCGCGCAACATCGTTGGCGCGCTCAATTTCAACAAAAAGCAGACGAACGCGGTATTGCGTGGTCACCAATGCGCCGGCACTCAATATCAGCACAATCGCGGACAAGAGCGCGGCAATGAAAAGAAACCGCTCGGAAACAAACGCAAGCGTATGCGGACGGTTCATCGACGTCCTCCTTTGCGTTGATCCGTTTCGGAACATTCCTGCCAGTCGGCCTCGGTACGAAGCGCGGTTCGCAACACGGCGCTGCGGGCACGCGGATTGGCTTCACACTCTTGGTCGGAAGGCTTGATGCGGCGCAGATCGGTCCAAAGCGGCGGCGCAAAAGCGTCCGCCGGCAACGCAATGCGTGCGTCAACGGCTTTGTCGGGATGGGCACCCGCATCCAGAAAACGCTTGACGATCCGATCTTCGAGCGAATGAAAACTAATGACCGCAAGGACGCCGTCGCAAGCAAGCAGACTGCCTGCGGCCGAGAGCGCGCGCTTTAGTTCGTCGAGCTCACCGTTGACCTGAATGCGAATCGCCTGAAAACTGCGCGTAGCAGGATGCTGCGCCGAGTCATTTTTGTTTTTCGGTACCGTACGGGCAATCAGATCGGCCAACTGAGCCGTGCGCTCAATGGGTGTTTCTTCACGCACGCGGCAGATGGCACGCGCAATTTTTCCGGCAAAACGCTCTTCGCCGTAATCGCGCAGCACGCGGGCAATGTCTGATTCAGAAGCTTGGGCAAGCCACTGTGCCGCCGTCAAACCGCACGTCGTATCCATGCGCATGTCAAGCGGTCCGTCCATACGGAAAGAAAAACCGCGACCGGCTTCGTCAATCTGAGGACTTGAAACGCCGATATCCATCAAAATGCCGTTGACCTGCGAAATACCCAATGCCGCCAACTGTTCCTTCATTTCGGAAAAAGGAGCGTGCACGATCGAAAAGCGGGGATCGGTGATCGCGGCAGCCGATTTGATCGCTTCAGGGTCACGATCAAACGCAATGAGGCGCGCATCCGGGGCGATGCGGGCAAGAACGGCACGGCTGTGCCCGCCGCGGCCGAAAGTGGCGTCGATGAAAATACCGTTGCGTGCGCGGCTGACTTCGTCGGCCGCTTCCGTCAGAAGAACCGTGCGGTGAAGTGCTTGAGAATCGGTCATTGCGTCCATGTTTCCTTATCCTCAAGCGTTAAAACTGAAAGTCGCCGGCAGCCGCTTCAAAGCCCGCTGCCGCCGCTTCTTCCTCGAGTTTTGCCAGACGCTTGGCGTCCCAAAGCTCAAAGTGCTCGCCCATGCCGACGAGAGCCACTTCTTTTTCCAATCCCGCAAGGGTGCGCAGGTCAGCCGGAATCAGCACGCGTCCGGCTTTGTCGAACGTAAGATCCACGGCGCTGCCCAGCACGATGCGTTGCAGAAAACGTGCGCTGTAGGGCAAAGCCGCAATGGCTTCGCGCTTCTTTTCCCAGCGGTTTCGGGGATAAATGAGAAGGCAGCCGTCAGGGTGACGCGTCACTGTTACTTCGAGCGAGCACGACAACGCCAGAGCCTCGCGATGACGACTCGGCATCGTCATGCGGCCCTTGGCATCGAGCGACAGTAATGAAGTCCCCTGAAACACGGCGCAAACCTGTACAAAAACGCACGAAAATCGTGCGCGACAAGACCGCGTTCGGCAAAATATTCAAGCAAATCAGACGCTTAAAGACCGATGCGGCCGATGGCGGGAAAAATCCCCACTTTTTCCCACTCTTTCACACCGACACTCTAGCACAACGGCGCCGTTTTCGAAGTTTCCCCGCCGGTCAAAATGACATCAAAGTCCTTGTTTTCGCTTTTGTTTTTCGGTGTCGAGATTCCGAAACATCAGAACAGATCCGCCGCGCGAACGGTTTTCAAATACCGACGCACCGAAAGCGTTTCCGGGTAAATGGTCTGCACATCATTCCAAAAGGCGGAAGAATGATCGAAATGCCGCAGGTGGACAAGCTCGTGCACGATGACATAGTCCAACGCCGACTCAGGTAAACAGATCAAACGCCAAGAAAGCCGTATTGCACCTTGTCGTGTGCAGCTGCCCCATTGCTTTTTGGCATTGCTAATACTGACTTTCTTCGGATGCAGACCTGTTTTGTCCGCCCAAAAGGAGACGCGCTCGGACAAGCGTTCCGCAAAACGTTCTTTGAGCCACTTCTGCACAACGGCTGTAATTTTCTCGACAGAAGCTGTAGCCTCAGCACGGACAAGCAGCTCATCGGTGAGAGCGGATTGTTGCGTACGAGCAATGTTCGGGTCACAGCGTAGCCTAAGAACTTTTCCTTCATAAGCCACACGTCCGCCGTCGCAGAGATGAGCACTGAGCGGATTGGCGTTGCGGCGGCTTTCGAGCTGCGCTTTTTGCGTGCACATCCAAAAAGCGACTTTTTCCAGATTCTCCTCGATGAATCGAGTAAGGGCCCGTTGACTGACGCGCGCCGGGCACGAGACACGCACGCGCCCTTCGCGCACCGAAACGCGAAGATATTTGAAGCGTCCGCGCACCACATTGTCCCAGCAACTGCGGCGCGCGAGTTCCAACGCCTCTTCGCGACGCTCAAGCGGATCCGACTGCTGCATGTCGATTAGTTGTCGGCGCCGGACTCAAATCGCTCGATTTCGGATTCGATCCAGATGCGCACTTCTTCGTTGAGTTCGTGTGCGCTCTTGCCCTCTGTGGCTATGACCGGACCGACGCTTACCGTGATTAACCCCGGATACTTGGCAATGCTGTTGCGCGGCCAGCAGCGGCCGGAATTGAGTGCCACGGGGACCACGCTGGCTCCGACGGATATCGCAAAGCGAGCGCCTCCCGTTTTGTAAACCGTATTTTTGTCTCCCGGTTTGGTACGCGTCCCTTCCGGAAACAAAAGCACCCACCAACCGCGTTTGACAAAGGCTCGCCCGCGCTCCAAAAAGAGCTGATAGGCGCTGCGGCCCTCCTTGCGATCAATGGCAATCATGCGCATGCTCTTTAGGGCCCAGCCGAAAAAAGGAATCATGTGCAGACTTTTTTTGTACACAAAGCCGGCAGGATTACCGAGAATAAGCGGCAGAAAGAGCGTCTCCCACGCCGACTGATGTTTGCTCAGAACCACCACGGGAGTCTCGGACGATTTGGGCAAATTCTCCAAACCGATGACGCGATAGTTCACGCCGCAGATCACGCGCAGAGAATTGACCATCAGGCGGCACCAGACCAGAGCCACCTTTTCATACCGAAACTCGGCGCCGGCAAAGGGCCACAGCAACAGCACCGTCGTAGCCGCCGGAATCAGCGTGATTGAAAACCAAAGATAAAAGATCCAGCCGCGAAGCGTATGCATGGAGTTGTCCTACAAAAGATTGAGCCTTTGACGACAAAACCGGCAGCGCCTTCCTTCAGCAGGAAGGCCCTCTGCCGGTTTTGCTCGCTCTTTTGAGTCAGAGCCTCATCAGATGGCTAGACGAGAGAGCTCGGCCACACGGTTCATCAACGCGTACAAACGCTTCAGAAGCGCCAGACGGTTCAAGCGCAACTTCTCGTCTTCGCTGTTGACCATCACGTCGGCAAAGAAGGCGTCGACGGGATCCTTCAAAGGCGTCAACGTGGCCAGCATGCCTTCGTACTCGCCCTTTTCAAAGAAGAGCTTGGCAATCGGCTCATGATCGCCCAACACGTCATAGAGCTTCTTTTCGGCTTCTTCGACCAGAAGTGCGTCGTCAACTTCCCCCGTCTGCACATCGGCCGACTTCTTGAGGATATTGGCAATGCGCTTGTTGGCGGCAGCCAAACTGGCCGACTCGGGCAACTGCATGAACTTGTGCACGGCAGCAAGCTTCTTGGGCGTCTGAGCCAAATCCGTGTCGTGCTTGGCGAGCACCGCATCGACTTCCTGCGCGCTGTAACCGGCTTCGCGCATCATCACGCGCAAGCGATCGAAGAAGAAGTGCGTCAGCGCTTCGGAAGCATCGGTCACGCCTTCAACCTTCGTTTCGACGGCAAAGGCGATTGCCACGAGTTCGTCGAGCTTCACCGTAAGGTTCTTTTCGATGAGCATGCGAAGAACACCCAAGGCGTGGCGGCGCAGCGCAAACGGATCTTTGTCACCGGTTGGCATCTGGCCGATGCCGAACATACCGGCCAAAGTTTCGAGCTTGTCGGCAATGGCAAGCGCCGTTGCCACCGGACCGTCGGGAAGTTTGTCACCGGCAAAGCGCGGCAGATAATGCTGCGAAATGGCCTGTGCCACCTCCTCGGCTTCGCCGTCGTGACGTGCGTAGTACTCGCCCATAATGCCCTGCAGTTCGGGGAATTCGCCCACCATGAGCGTACGAAGGTCAGCCTTGGCAAGTTCAGCCGCACGTTCGGCCTTCACAGCATCGGCACCGATTTTCTCGGCAACGGCGTGAGCAATGGCTTTGACGCGCAACATACGTTCGCCCTGGCTGCCGAGCTTGTTGTGGTACACCACATGAGACAAGCCGGGAACGCGGCTTTCCAACGTCGTCTGGCAGTCCTGCGTGTAGAAGAATTCGGCATCGGCCAAACGCGCGCGCACCACGCGGGCGTTGCCGGCCACGATCTCCTTGCCGCCGTCGGTGGCATGAATGTGCGACACCAGGCAGAAGCGATTCATGAGCTTACCCTGCGCGTCACGCATCGGGAAGTACTTCTGATTGGTCTGCATCGTCAGAATCAAGCATTCTTCCGGTACAGCGAGGAACTTTTCTTCGAATTCGGAAACGTAGATCACGGGCCACTCGGTGAGCGAATTGGCTTCATCGATCAGATCTTCGGGCGCAATAAGCGTACCGCCGGCCTTCTCTGCCGCTTCGTGCAGAAGCGTCACAAGCATCTCGCGGCGTTTGGCGTAGTCGGCCATCACGTGGCCCGTTTCGCGCATCGTTTCTTCGTAGGCGTCAGCCGAAGCGATTTCAATTTCACCGGCGCTTTCAAAGCGATGCCCCATCGTGGTGCGGCCGGCCTTAAGACCGAACATTTCGACGTCCACAATGTCTTCGCCGTAGAGCGCAACGAGGTGCTTGACGGGACGCACGAACTGCACAGTCGTCACGCCGTCGGCAAGTTGGTAGTTCATCACCTTCGGAATCGGCAATGCCTTGACGGCATCTTCAAGGGCCTTTTGCAAAGCATCCTTAACGGTCACACCGGCGCGAACGCCCGTATAGACCAATTGCTCGTTCTTGCCGTCATTGACGCGCTTAAGTTCAGAGACATCCGCCGTGATGCCCAGGGCGGCCATCTTCTTAGTCAAGGCAGCCGTGGGCTTGCCTTCGGCGTCAAGCCCCACGCGTACCGGTACGAGACGCTGTTCAAACGCCTTGTCCGGACTCTTTTCGAGCACTTCGGTGATCAGAACACCCATGCGGCGGGGTGCGCCGTAAGCCTTGACCGTACTCGTTTCGGTGAGCATCGATTGCGCAACCAGCGACTTGTGAACGCCGGCGGCAAAGGCTTCGGACAACTTTTTCAGAGCCTTCGGCGGGAGCTCTTCGGTTTGCAGTTCAACAAATAAGCTCTTCATTTTTTATCTTCTCTCGCGACAAACTGGTAAATGGACTTATGCCTTGAGCATCGGGAAGCCCAGGCGTTCGCGCGAGTCGTAGTAGCTCTGCGCCACAGCGCGACTGAAGTTGCGAATACGGGCGATGTAGGCGGCGCGTTCGGTCACCGAAATAGCGCCGCGAGCGTCCAGAAGGTTAAACGTGTGGCCGGCCTTCAAAACCATTTCATAAGCCGGAAGCGCCAATTCAAGCTCCATCAAGCGCTTGGCTTCGCTTTCAAAGTAATCAAACTGCTTGAAGAGTTTTTCGGGGTCGCTCGCTTCGAAGTTGTACTTACTCTGCTCGACTTCGTTCTGATGGAAAACGTCGCCATAGGTCAGCGTATGTTCCTGACCGAGACCGTCCTTCCACTTGGTGTAGATCAGGTCGAACACGTTGTCGCAGTTTTGCAGGTACATCGTCAGACGTTCCAGACCGTAGGTAATTTCACCCGTGATCGGCTTGCATTCCAGACCACCCACCTGCTGGAAGTACGTAAACTGCGTCACTTCCATACCGTTCATCCAGATTTCCCAACCCAGACCCCAGGCGCCGAGCGTCGGGTTTTCCCAGTTGTCTTCCACGAAGCGGATGTCGTTGACGGACGTATCGATCCCCAAAGCACGAAGGCTCCCGAGATACAAATCCACGATATTCACGGGCGACGGCTTCAACACCACCTGATACTGGTGGTGCTGGTGCAAACGATTCGGATTTTCTCCGTAGCGGGCGTCCTTCGGGCGACGAGACGGCTGCACATAGGCAGCACGCCACGGTTCCGGACCGAGTGCACGCAGGAAGGTGGCCGTATGCGAGGTGCCGGCACCGACTTCGATATCAATCGGCTGCAGCAGTGCGCAGCCCTGTTTGCTCCAATACTCCTGCAGGCGCAGGATCACTTCCTGAAAGGTAATCATGGTTTTTATGAATAAATGCGCCCGGTCTCAATATGAGCTCAGTACGGGAGCGCTTGGACAAAATAATTTGGCAATTTTAGTCCATTGGACGAAAGGATGCTTTTGCCAAGAAATCAAACACTATCTGTTACGTGTCCTAGGCACAAATAAGCTGTCTTTGTCTATTATCGACTCATGCAAACCAGTCTCCTGACTTTTACCGATTCCGTCGGGATCGTTGCCTTTGCTCTTTCCGGCCTTTTTGCTGTCAAAGGCAAGAAAATCGATCCGGTAGGCGTTTTCGTCGTCGTTTTCGTCACGGCTTTCGGCGGCGGCATCGTGCGCGACCTTGTCATCGGCAACCGTCCCATGTACTGGATTGCCAATCAGGAGTATGTGTGGGCAACGCTCGCCCTGTCTTTTTTTGCTCCAATAATCGTCCGACTTTTTCAAGACAAGCTGCATCAAACCATCCTCGTGTGGCTTGATGCGGTCGGGTTGGGTTTTTTCACCGCGGGCGGCACATCGCTCTCACTGACTTACGATCTGCCCTATCTCCCGGCCGTACTGATGGGCGTGTGTACAGGCGTCTTCGGAGGTTTGTTGCGAGACGTTTTTCTCAATCGTCTGCCGATGGTGATGTCCGACCAACTGCCCTATGCATCGGCTGCATTTGTCGGAGCTTGGCTCTACATCGGATTGCACGTCGCCGGCGTTTCAGAATTCGTTGCGTTGATGACAGCCACGTTTTTCATCGTGGGCGTACGCATGCTGTGCTGGTACAAAGGCTGGAGAATCGTCCGCTATGAAGAACCAAGGGAAAAAGCGCGGTCGTCGAAAAAACAAAACGAACCGCGCATGTAGAGAACAATCTCAAGACACAAGGCTAGCTTTGTCGTTAGGCTTGCTATCGACGGACAACACGAAAGGCAAGCGTCAAACAGCCGGCCAATAACACCACCAGAAGACCGATCAGCGGCCAATGTCCGTACCGAACAAAAGGCGTCGGAGATCCCGTGGCCGTCACCACCGTCATATCCAGATTCTGAGCGCCCTTGGACGCCAATCGTTGCGTCTTGCCGTCCGGCCCGATTAAAGCCGAGTGTGCGTTTTGCACCGCCTGAATAAGCGGACGCGCCGTTTCCCGGGCTCGCATGGCACTCATCGCCGTAAATTGCGGCAAAACCGCGTCGGTAAACCATCCCAGATTCGCCGTATTGAGAATGAAACCGGGATTAGCCTTGTCCCATGCGTGCCGCAGTTCTTCACCGAACATATTCTCGTAACAGATACCGCCGGCAGCCTGGATTCCGGACACATCAAATGAATCACCTCCCACAGGACCTCTGAGCTGATCGGCCATCGGAATGCCCAACGCATCCACAAACCAGCGAAATCCCGTCGGAACAAATTCGCCGAAAGGCACCAAGTGGTGCTTGCGATAAATGAGTCTTGCCGGTCGATGGTTGCTCTCTGCCATCCACATGGCGTTGTAGTAGCGTCCCGGGCCCTCTCGAAAGAAAGCATTGAAGACGACAGCCGCCCCTGTTTTCTCAGCGACGTCCACCGCAGCCAGAGCCGCACTGTCAAGACCGTCTCTCAAGGGAGAGACAATCGTGCTTTCCGGCCAAACAATCAGGTCCAGCGGCTTTCCCATTGCGGAACGATTGCTCATTGCCACGGCGCGATCAATACGAGCCGCGGCCTCTGCGGGTCGATAGGCCATCGTAACCGGCAAATCCGGCTGCACAAGGCGCACTTCCAGCTTGGGACCGCGTTCGCTGTAGATCACATCGTTGAGTGCCAGCGTCACCAAAGCCAGGGCGCCAATCGCAATGGCGTCCAGCGTTTTGAGCCACGGCTTTTTATCTTCGGCGGGAAACAACAGCTCCACGGCCAAACCCACCGTCAGAACCACAACAAACCCCACTCCATAGACGCCGGCAAGCGGTGCCCATGCTCCGAAAAAGTCTGTCGAGTAGGCGTACCCGATGGAAAGCCATCCGAAACCGGCGGGCTCCACGCCTCGCAGGAGCTCAAAAACGCTCCAAAGCGTCGGCAACAGCAAGATGAGCTTGAGTCGGCGAGAAATCGGAAAAGCTCGCGTCAGCCCCGTTACGGCGCCGATAAAAAGAGCCAGGACGCCCGCCAAAAGCACAATGGCGGCAACAGACAAAACCGCAGGAAGCTGCCCGTGATCGTGCAAAGAGCCGTAGCACCAGCGCAGACCAATGGAGAAAAAAGCAAGCCCCCACAGCCAACCGACGCCGAACCCCTCTTTTTTCGTTTCCGTTCGCACAGTCACCAAAAACAGCACAGCCAGCGACACGAGCAAAAACCAATTGGCTGCTGCAACGGAAAACGCAACACTGCCCAAAGCTCCGGCAAGAATTGCCGCTACCAAGCGCAGTGCAATTCCTGCCCGGCCCGTCGTTACTCTTTCAATAAAACTCATGCAGCCGTCTTGTTCGGTTGCGCGTCTTTTTCCTCAACGCGGGTCGCAGACACCAGACGTTCAACCAAGAACAGATGAGCCTGACGGTCATCGGCCGTGAGAACTTTGAAACGGAACCCGTCGATTTCCACACTCTCGCCGCGATGCGGAACGTGTTCCAGTCGATCCGTCACCAGGCCACCCACGGTTTCGCAATGCTGGTCTTCCAAATGAACATTGAAGAACTCATTGAATTGATCCAAATACGTCTCGGCCTTCACACGCCAGCGTTCGTTATCCACCGGGGTAATGTTGTCTTTGCCCAGATTGATGTTGTCGAATTCGTCGGCAATCTCGCCCACGATCTGTTCAATGACATCTTCAATCGTGATCAAACCGGACACGGAACCGAACTCATCAATCACCAACGCCATGTGGTTGCGCGTGATGCGAAAATCACGGAGTACCACATTCAGGGGCTGCGTTTCAGGAATAAAACGTGCGGGACGCAGGTGAGCCCGAACATCATAAGTCGGATCGACAAACAAACGAAGCAGATCCTTGGCGTGTAAAACACCTTTGACTTCGTCCAAGTCGCCTTCGATCACGGGAAAGCGAGAGTGGCCGCGGTTGATCACCTTAGGAAGCCACACCTCGCGCGGTTCTTCCAAATCCACGGCTTCGATCTGAGCGCGGGGAACCATCAGATCGGACGCACACAAGTGGCCGACCTTCAGTGCGCCTTCCATCATGGTCAGCGCTTCGGTGTCGATGATTTTCTGCCCGTGAGCACGCTTGAGGGTTTTGGAAAATTCCTCAGCCGTCGTCGGTTCTTTCTTAAAGAGGGAACGCAGCTTTTCAAAAAAACTGTGTTCTTCGGAGGGTGTTGTTTCTTCTGTTTGTGGTTGGTCTTGCATACTAGCCGGCAGCAATTGGATTTGCGCCGGTTACTTGATTGACATATTTGTTGAGGATAGCAAAATCAGAACGTTAGCGAAAGTAGAGATTGTGGCAAACCAACCTCCAAAAATTCCGCACACCTCTCGAAACCAGGGTGCAAAGAGACGGAAAACCGGGAAAACTGCCTCTCCTTGCTTAAATACAAGAATGACTAGAATGAAGGCTAAGATTCCCGACTCCGTATTTGTTGAGAGTAACGAATCAAATCGAACTAAGTCTTTTAGTGCGCCTTCTCCTGCCTTTTTGATAACGTGATTCACATTTTTTCTTCCGGCATCAAACGCCTGCCGCATCTCGAAGCTTTCCTGGCTCCGGAATACGAAACATACAAAGACTCAGACGCCGTTGTCGGCTGGGGAAAAAAAGAGACGGCTAAAAAAGCCATCTCTTACGCCAAAGAGCATCATCTTCCCTACATTGCCTTGGAAGACGGTTTTTTGCGCTCCGTCGGATTGGGCGTTAAAAACGCACCTCCGCTTTCCATTTTGGTGGATCCCGTCGGGGTCTACTACGATGCGTCTTCGGCAAGCTGCATTGAGGCGGACTGTGTTCATTACGAAGAATGGTTGACGCCGGAACTTGCAACCCGAGCTCAATCAGCCATTGAGCGCATCGTGTCGTCGGTTTTTTCCAAGTACAACTGCACTCCCTTGTGTCCGAGTGATTGGCCGGGACCGGACAACGGCGCCGTCAAGGGCCCGTATGTTCTCTGCATTGACCAAACCCAAGGAGACGCCAGCGTCCGACTCGGAGCGGCTGATGCCGAAAGCTTCAGACGGATGCTCGAAGACGCAGTCAACGACAATCCTCAGGCAACCGTCCTGATCAAAACCCATCCGGACGTATTGGCAGGAGCCAAAAAGGGTTACCTCACGCAAGCGCTCGAGGCCATCGACTGGACCGGAAGAAAAAAGCCCGTTGTCCTTACGGAAGCTTTTGCCCCCATCGGCCTCATCAAACATTGCCAAGCCGTCTACGTCGTAACCAGTCAAACGGGCTTTGAATCACTGATGGCCGGATGCAAGACTGTGATCTACGGCGTGCCTTTTTATGCAGGCTGGGGGCTGACGATTGACCGCGGGCAGGTGCCGTCGCGTCGCCGCAAGGGCGTGCCTTTGACGGCTCTTTTTGCGGCGGCGTATCTTCGTGCTGCACGTTATGTCAGCCCGGTCTCCGGAAAACCGATAACGCTGGAAGAGGCGTTGGATTTTCTGGAAGATGCTCGTCACTGTGAAAACCAAAATACCCCGGGATTTGTGGTCACCGGTATTCGCCGTTGGAAACAGCCTCATCTCAAGGCGTTTCTCGGAGCCCCCAATCGAGGCAATCGCCTCACGTTCATGTGGGATTTTGAACCCGCACTGAAACTTGCCCAAGAACAAAATCTGCCGTTGGTTTCGTGGGCGGCAAAAACCACCGACGATATGGTGGATCAAGTCAAACAAGCCGGTGTCAATCTTCTTTTTGTCGAAGACGGCTTTATTCGTTCCGTCGGCTTGGGCTCGGATTACGAAATGCCCTATTCGCTCGTTTTCGACGACTGCGGCATCTATTACGACCCGCATCGTCCCAGCAGAATCGAGCATATTCTGAACGAAATGGGGCGGCACCCCGATCGCTATCGTCGCGCCGTTGAGCGCGCTCAAGGCCTGATTCAAACCGTCGTACGTCACGGCATCACAAAATACAACGTCGGAAGTGTCAACGTGACTTTGCCTGACGTTCCCCGCGACAGACGCGTGCTTCTCGTCACAGGGCAAGTGGACGGCGACGCCAGCGTACGCCGAGGCGGCGGCGACATCCAAAGCAACGCCGCACTGCTGACCACCGTGCGCAAAAACAATCCCGACGCCTACATCCTATATTTGGAGCACCCGGATGTGGCAAGCGGCAACCGTCCGGGCAAGATTGCTTCGGAACTGCTTCGAACTCTAGCTGATCAAACACTGCACGGCATTCGCGTGCTTGATCTGTTGCCGATTTGCGATGAACTGCATGTGCTCACGAGTCTTTCGGGGTTTGAAGCACTGCTGCGCGGTGTGTCCGTCTCCACTTACGGCCGCCCGTTTTACGCAGGCTGGGGACTCACAAACGACGCACTCACCTTCCCGACGCGCACGGCTAAGCTCTCGCTCGAGCAACTTGTCGCAGCAACCTTGATTCTCTATCCGCGCTATTACGATTGGGATACGGGACTTTTTTGCCGCTGTGAAGATGTTTGCGAGCGAATGATCGAAAAACGCAGTCCGACCATCCCTTTATGGGTTCGAACCATACGCATGTTGCGAGATATCGCGAAGCGTTTTGGAATCTATATCTACTAGCGACTCCGCGATATTCCTCTATCACCTTAGGCTTTCAGTGCTGCTTGCTTGAGCTCGTCAGAGAGCTCCACACCGTGCTGTCGACTGATGGCGCTGAGCATGGCCTCATCCTGGTCGGCCTCATCGGTCAAACTTGCGGCCAATCGCTCGGCAACGGTACGGATATTGGCTCCGGCAAAACCGGCAGCGGAACTCATACGGACACCGGTACGTTCCTCAAGCGCACAAGCCAGTTCCAGAACCGTCAGAGAATCCATGCCGATATCCGACAACGGCTGCGTCAACGACAGTTCTTCCTGGGCCATACCCATGATGCGTGCCGTTTCTTCCTGCACGATCTTGGTCAGAATCGCGGTGACTTCGTCGTGCGACTTACCAGCCAATGTTGCTTTGAGATTTTTGGCATCGGCCTCCACGACGGCTTTTTCTCGCACGGCATTGAAGCGCGGCGACTGCATGACCGGCAACGACTGCACGCGTCGCCAATCAATAGCCATGAAGTGAGCACTCGATACGCCTCGGTCTGCCGCCAATGCCGACATGGCGTCGACCACTTCCCGACTCGTCAAACACGGCGTGCCGATCGTTGCTTCCAGTGCTGCCTTGACCTTGGGGCTGTTCTTGAGCATCCCAACGTCGCCCACCGGGCCCCAGCCGATCACCGTGATTTTGCCCTCGGGCAACTCGTCGATCAAACCTTCGTAGGCCATGTTGGCAGCGACGTAGTTGGCCTGCCCGAGGTTCCCCAGCAAAGTCGTTGCCGACGAGAAGAGTACGAAACACGTGAGCTGATCGACGAGACCGTTATCCTTAACAAACTTCAGAAGTGAGAGAGCACCGCGAACCTTCGGATCCCACGTTGCCTGCATACGAGCCGGCGTCAGATCCATGACCATGGCGTCATCGATGAGGCCGGCCGCATGAATGATGCCGGTTACAGGCGGCAAGCCACGAACAGCTGCCGTGAGCTGTTGAGCAAAGTCGTCGGCTGCCGTATCCAGCTGAGGCGTCGTCACAGTGACACCCTGCTTCATCAATCCGTCAACAATCTGCTTCTGCTCGTCAGTCATCACCCCACGGCGGCTGATGAGAACCAATGACTTGACACCCAACGAAGCAAGTTTTTGCGCGGCAGCCGCCCCCAGGCCTCCAAGACCACCTGTGATCACGTACGTACCGTTCGGATCAATCTGCATTTCCGAGGGCCGAGACTCCGTCACATCGCTTGTCGTATCGTCCATTGTGACCACGATCTTGCCCACATGCGAGGCGCTTTGCATCAGCGCAAAAGCGCGCGCAGCCTCACGTCGTCCGAACACAGTCACGGGAAGCGCTGTTAGCGAACCTTCTTCAAAGGCATGCATCACATCGGCAAACACCCGCTCGCCCACACGCGGTTTTTGTGTGAGCAACTGGTCAACGTCGATGCCGTAGTAACTCAAATTACGACCAAACGGGCGCAGGAATACCGGATTATCGGCATAGAAATCGCGTTTGCCGAGTTCCAGGAAACGACCGAAGGGACTCAACAGGGAAAGCGACTGTTCGGCAGCGTTGCCCGCAAGCGAATTGAGCACCAGATCAACGCCGCCCCCCTTGGTGTCACGACGAACCGCGTCAACAAAGGCAAGCGAACGGCTGTCATAAACATGTTCAACACCCAGGGCTCTCACAAGATCACGCTTGGCTTGCGTCCCGGCTGTAGCGTAGATCGTCAAGCCCAAAAGTTGTGCAATTTGGATGGCTGCCAATCCGACGCCACCGGCCGCACCATGAATCAAAATGGATTCGCCCTTTTGCGCACGTCCCATTTCGACAATCGCGTACCATGCGGTGAAGAAAGCCACCGGGACGCCTGCTGCTTCTTCAAATGAGAGAGCTTCAGGTTTTCTGGCAACGGCATCTTCCCGGGTCACGATTTCGCTTGCAAAGCAAGCCGGCGCAAAGGCCAGCACGGCGTCGCCCGGCTTGAACTTGGTAACGCTCGAACCAACTTCGGTGACAATGCCGGCGGCTTCCAAGCCCATCGTCGGACCGGAGAAACCGTTTTCCAGCGCTTCTTCAGGCAGAAGTCCCATCGCCCACATCACGTCGCGGAAGTTAAGTGCCGTGGCTCGAACCGACACACGGACTTCGTCATCGGCCAAGGGTTTGGTCAGCGCGCGCTTCCAGTACAAGCGGTCCAATTTTCCCGGTACGTCAAAGGCCAATTCGATCGGATTTTCCGGATTTGCACCGACATGACGATGTACACGAACTTCCGGAACAAATTTTTGCCCGTTTTGGACTTCAATTTCGGTTTCGTGGGCCACAAAGGGCATGTTGATGCCGCCGACCGCCTCTCCGGCCACCCAGCTTAGGAAAGCACACAACGTTTCATCGGACTCATCACAAAGACCCGCCCAACGCAGATCCAATTGCGGCTGTTCGTTTTCCACAACACGCTTGAACCCAAGAAGTGCACGACCGGAAATGCTGTTGCCGAAACCAACCATTGTCCACGGGTTGGTGATGCCCTTTCTGACAAAAGCCTGCACAAGCGAAAGTGTTGCCACAGGCGCACATTCGTTTTGAGCCCGGCAATCAACGAGACTCACCACTGGCACATGCGGGTGCTGCATAGCGTAGGTGTCAACTGTTTCCGACACCAGCGAGATGCCGTCCGGAACCTTTGCCGAAGAGTCAATCGGAGCAAACAACACTTCGAGCGAATCAGAGGTAAAGCCCGCAAAACGCTGTGCCAGTTCAATACTGCTGTTATCGTTCAGATCCACTGCCACCAAAAGCATCTGCTTTTCTTCGGCTGAGCTTTCCGCCAAGGGCATCGCTTTTTCGTTTTGTGCGATGGCAATGTAGTAGGGCTCACAAACGGCACAATTCGACAGCACCGACAGATGCTCCGTCAGATTGCGCAAGTGCGCGTCCGCATAAATCGTGCCCCAAGAATCCTTATCAATCAGGCGAGAAACCGGACGATCCTGCACATCTGCTCCCCACCATTGTGCGTCCAAGCCTTCAAGGAAATTCGAAATGGCATTGGGAGCTTCCTCCAGAGAGAGCAAAAAGCCGTTGGGTATCAATGTAGAAGCCAACTTTTGCACCAGAAGCGATGCCGCCTTATCGCGACCGCAGCCTTCGGGCACAACCGCAACGGCAAACTGATGCAAAGGCGCCTGAATGATGTCAAGCACTTCGACGTGGTACCGAGCCTCAAAAAGTGCCTTGGCTCGCGCAAGCTTGCTGCCGTCGGCAACGACCGTCCAATGTACGCGATCACTTGTCGCTGCAATGATGCTCTCGGCACGCTCAAAGTTGTCGGCACGAATCAAGCCCTTGATCTGCAACGTCATCGGTGCGTACGCCTCAATACGATCCACAAGCGTTTGCAGCGCACCAATCAGCTCTTTTTGCGCCAAAAGAACCGTCGGCGTTGCTGCTCCCAGATCGTTGAGCATGGCGGGCAGTTCGCCACGAACCTTCTCAAGCGTTGTGTCGTCCGACAAAAGCGCGGCCAAGTTTTTGCCCACGCGTTGCATACGCATCCAGAGCGACCAGTAGGCCGGATACGTTGCCATCAGCGTCTGAAACAGGATGTCTGCGGTGTAATCGGGCGACTCAACAGCGTCGTAGAGCGTCTCCCCGGCTTCGGTTTGCGTCAGTGCATAGCCGCTTTGGGCCATCACTTGCGCAAGCCAGCGCGCTGCTGCTTCGTTGACCGTAAAGCCGCTGCCGCTAAAAAGAAGTTCCGCCGGCTGCCATTCACCCTTACGACCAACAGCTTGATAAGCATAGGCACCGATAAGGACTGTCGCCAATTGCGAAGCATCCTGCCAATCCCAACCACGAAGAGTACTGTCTCCCTGAGGAGCCGCCACCACGGGCAACTCTTCAAATCGAGGCAACGTCAAGCAGGGAGCCGCCCACACTTCTGTGTAGGCAGCTGGCTGCAGTCGCGCCGCTTTGGGAGCACGGCGCAACCGTAGATCTTGCAGCAGCCCCACGCACTGACCGTTCTCATCGAAAAGCTCGATATCCACCGTGAGCGTCATCGCGGAAACACGTTTGATAACGGCCTTCGACCATGCCGGAATCTTGTCGGCAAGCATCAGCACGCGACCGAAGAAAACCGGCAGATAGGCGTGAGTAAGTTGCGCATTCTCGGGCTTATCCGAAAGCAAACTGCCCACGGCGACAAACACGCTCTGCATAGCGGCATCAACCAGCGGTGGCACAGTGCTTAAGGTGGCTTCGATTCCCAATGCCGCGTTGGCGTAGAGCGTACGCGGGCACGACAAGCGAGCCAGAACAGAGCAATCTGCCCCGGAGTGCTGTTTCGTCTTATCAAACCAGAGCTCAGCCACCGACAGGAAAGCATCGGCATAGTTAAGTCCTGCCGACTGCAAGTGCTGATAAAACGCTTCTGCCTTGACTTTGACGCTGTCGTTATGCGTGATCGTCAAATCAAGCTTGTGGGAGTCCAGTCCGGTCGTGTCGGCCGCACGCACACGGGAGCGCACCAAAAGGCCGAAAGGCTCATTGGCGCCCTCGCGATGCGATTCGATCGTGAGCACGCCGTCGTCGGTCACGCGCGTGCGCATCGTGTGCGATTCCTTCCCGGCAAGCGGCAGGCCGCGAAGAATCGAGAAATTAACCAGTTCGGCAACTTCCTTCTTGCCTTTGGCCTGTGCTTCGCTCAGCACATCCTTCAACGCCAACTGACCAGCGCTCACCGCCGCTTCAAGGAAACCGGCGGCAGGGAACAGAACGGTGTCATCAATCCGATGACCGGCAAGCCAATCCAAACGAACCGTATCGACGCGGTTTACCCATGTGTTCCTGTCCTTTGCAACCGGATACCCCAGCAGAGTCGGTACTTGTTGCGGAGCAAAGAGCGCAGCCGTCTCAGACGTGGGTTTATTCCATGCAAGCGTTCGATTCCATGGGTAATGAGGCAAATTTCGTTCACGAGGCACCACCGGCCAGGAAGGACACATGGAAACGCCTCCCACCACGGCCTTGAACATCTGACTCATCAAATGATCAGCGGATTCGTCGCCACGGCGCTCCAGCGCGCAAATCTGCACGTCAATGCTTTGTGCGCGAGCCGTATTGCGCAAATACCCTACGAGAATCGCGTGCGGTCCAACTTCCACGAAACGACGTACGCCGTCACGCAACATAGCCTTGACGACCGATTCGAACATCACCGCATTGCGAACGTTTTTCCACCAGTAGGAAGCATCAAGCGGCGTATCGTCGGATAAAGCGTCTCCAGTTACCGTAGAGTAGAAGCAACGATTCGAGTTCTCTTGCGGTTCGGAAACGATGTCAGCCAAATCATGGAGAATGTCCGCGTGGATAGTTTCCATTGCCGGACTGTGGAAGGCATAGTCCAGCGCCAACTGTTTAGCCGCGCCGCCCTTAGCCTTGACGGCGGTAATGAAAGCGCTCATGGCGGTCTGTGGACCACTCACCGTGAGACTTTCGGGCGCATTGATGCCGGCAACGGCAATCTCGCCGTGAATCTTCAACAGATCGTCAAGTCCCTCTTTGAGATGAACAGCCGCCATCACCCCGGCGCCTCGTGTTTTGCCTTGTAAACGAGAGCGCTGGTAAATGATCTTGACAGCATTGGCAAGCGTCAGTCGTCCGGCCGCATAAGCTGCAGCCACCTCCCCTACGCTGTGCCCGCAATAAGCTTGTGCTTCGATGCCGATCGAGCGCAAACAAGCAAGCAAACCGAGCTGACAGGCAAAAAGCAAAGGCTGTGCAATTTCCGTACGATCCAGCGACCAAACAGACTTATCGTCCGTAGGTGTCGTCAGGATAGAACTCAACTTAAAGCCCGCCAGCGGCTCAAAGTAGACATCAGCTTCGTCAACAGCCGTTCTGAACACGGTATTGTCACGGTAAAGAACCGTACCCATGCCCGCCCATTGGCTACCGTTACCGGAAAAGACGAAAGCGGTTTTGGCCTTGTCTGCGGCCACGGCGTCGCGGTCTTGCACCACGATCGCGTCAGACGGTTCTGTGCTCTTTTCCTGAGACACGGCTTCGAGCGCTCGAATCACACCGTCAACACTTTTGCCCTGCACCACCACACGATGCGAAAGCAAATCGCGCTGCTGAAGAACGGCTGCGGCCAATCGGTTAAACCGAGCCAGACGAGCCTTCTCGTCATTGAAGCCGTCCAATTCCTGCGTCAAAAAATCTTTCCAACTCGCCGCCAGCCTGAGAACGGATTCCTTACTCTTGGCCGAGAGCAACAAAGGCAAGCAAGTGTCTTGCTTTGCAAAAGTCGGCTGCTCCTGTGTTTGATCAGCCTCAGCGCAACCTTCAAGGACTACGTGCGCGTTGGTACCGCCAAAGCCAAAGGAGTTGATTCCCACCAACGGCAATCCATTGACTTTCGGCAACGGTTCGCTTTGAATAGCTATACGCAATCCCAAAGCCTTGAAATCAATGGCGGGATTGGGCGTTTCGAAGTGAAGATTAGGATAAATCCGGCGGTTTTGAAGCGTAAGCAAAGCCTTTGCCAGACCAGCCATGCCCGAGCCGGTTTCCAAATGTCCCAGATTGCCTTTCACGGAACCGATAACAAGCGGCTCTTGCGACGCTTCGCGATGTCCCAACACGCGGCCAATAGCCCCCGTTTCCACAGGGTCCCCCACAGCCGTACCTGTTCCGTGGGCTTCAACGTAGGCGATGCGAGATTTGTCGAGCCCTGTCTCGGCTCCTTCGTAAACGTCTTTGAGCAGTTGCGCTTGAGCTTCGCCACTGGGCAATGCAATACCGGTCGTGCGACCGTCGGAATTCACCGCCGCGGCGCGAATCACGGCATAAATCGCATCGCCGTCTTTTTGTGCTTCTTCAAGATCCTTGAGAAGGACGACAGCACCGCCTTCACTGCGTGCATATCCGTCAGCCTTTTCGTCGAACACTCGACAAGCTCCGGTAGGAGACAACATGTGCGCTTTAGAAAAGCCCACGAACCCCATGGGAGACAAAAGAACATTCACGCCACCCGCCACAGCCGCTTTGGCTCGGCCGGAACGAATGCATTCGACGGCCTGACTGATCGCCACCAAACTGGAAGAACAGGCCGTATCCACCGTCATGCTGGGCCCGTGCAAATTAAAGCAGTAGCTGATGCGGTTGGAGATAATGGAAAGTTGCGTGCCCGTCATTGTGTAGGGGCCTTGCAACGCCACGTCATCGCTGTGCAGAATCGCCATATCGGCGCTGGCAGCGCCAATAAAAACGGCCGTGTCGCTGTGAGCCATCTTGGATGGAGGGATACCCGCGTCTTCAAAGGCTTCCCATGTCATCTCCAAGACCATGCGCTGCTGGGGATCAAGATTGTCCGCCTCTTTGGCGGACATTCCCCAAAAGCGGGCATCGAAAAGACGAACGTCACCCACAGTGCCGCAGCGCGGAGCGTAAAACGTTCCCGGCGTAGATTGTTCGCTAGAGAAATACCGTTCAACGTCAAAACGCTCAAACGGCAGCTGCCCTAATGCATCCTCTTTTCGCTCCAGCAACACCTCGAGCGCTTTGAGTGAATCAATGCCCCCGGGGAAGCGACATCCAATACCAACAACGGCCACAGCGCTCGGACGCACAACGCTCACTTTTATCTCTCTTCTCAATAACGAATAACAATAGGCTTTGCGAAAGGCAAATTTTCTCTCAGCTCTCGAATTTTGACAAATCGTGTCAAAAAACAAGAAAGCCGCAACCTTTTGTTTAGGCCGTATTCCGACATTGAAACTAAAACGACATAAACAAAAGGTTTCCGAAAACAGGTGCAGTTTTGAAACAGCACAATTTTCGGAAACCTAAGTCAGGAGCACCTAGAAACAAGGAGGTCAAAGTCTTCTTATGGCACTCCTGAAACTAACCGCAAGCGATTAGAACTTGTGCGTCAGACCGCAGTTGACCTGCACCCAACGCGGATCGCTGTTGGCAACGCTGTCCTGGATGTAGCCGGCACCTGCGTACAGCGTGGTGCGCTTGGACAGGTAGTATTCATAGCCGGCAGCGGCCATGAAGCGGCTGAAGTCCTTATCAACTTCACGGTTGCTAACCTGATTGTATGCATCAGACGAAGCATCCAGGTAGCCGAAAGAGGTCTTAACCAGACCGCCGCCAACCGGCACATCCACGCCAGCCATCACAGACCAGCCCGTAGTATCGCCGTAACGGAACTTACCATCTTCGTAGAACATGCGAGACCAAGCACCCTTTTCGGAGCTGGAACCCACAGCCTTGGCGTTGTCAAACCAATGCACACCGAGGTAGCTCTTGGCGTAGCCGCAGTCGTAATTCACGGCTGCAGTAACCGTGATCTGATCTTTACCATGTCCCGGCACAGGACCTTCATCATTATCCCAAGTCTGCTTGTTGAGAACGTCAACAGCACCATAGAGGCTCAAGCCGCCGTTGTTGTAGGTCACAGCAGCAGCATAGTAACGATCCGAACCGGACTCGTTTTCGGAACCGTTGTCACCCATGCCGTACATCACCCAAACTTCTGCACCGGCAAAATTCGGCGACTTGTAGTAGACCACGTTGTCCATACGCGTCGGACGATAGGCCTGCATGTAGTTCTGAACGCCGACGTCACCCCAACCCGTACCGAAGGACGAGAAGTAGCCGCCAATACCGGTTGAGCCAGCGTCGTTAGCGAACGTGCTCAAACGGCCCATACCGAACTTACCGAAGCTACCTTCGAGGTAGAGGCTCGATTCACGGTCGAAGAACGCATCTTTGTCTGCACCCGTGTCGGAGTAAAAGCCGTTTTCAAGCACAAAGCCAACCTGCAGGCCATTGCCGAGGTCTTCAACACCCTTCATGCCGAAACGGGAACCAGAACGCTGACCGGATTCCATGCTAAAGCTGTCGCCACCCTTGCCTGCCAAGCCGGCGAAGTCATCCGTGTTAACGGAGTTGTAGGCAAAGCCCGTATCCACGACGCCATAAAGCGTCACAGAGGTGGCCGATGCGCCACACATAGCGGTCATAGCCGCCAAAGCAACCAATGTCTTTTTCATGATTTGCTTCCTAGGAAAGACACCTAAAAATTAAACAAAAATCGATTGTTGTTCGAACGTAACAATCCTTCGGAACTTCAGCTCAAGAGGCAAGAACAGCTCGGCTGCCGCACTTTTGGTGAAGACCGATGCGAGCATCTTAAAGGAAAGAAAAACTTGTCTCCATACTATGTTTGAACAACATTACATAGGCATTTCCACTAAACCCACTTAGCAACCCACTGATTTTATTTCAGATTTTCGTGGACATCTTTTGTTTTGCACAGAACATAACAAAAGAGATCTTCGCAAAAGATGATGTATAAAAACAACACTTTTACTGGGTATTACGTACGCTCTTCGTGAAACCTTCTTGAACTTAGCCATTTAAACACTGCTACTAGATGCATCCTGTTGACTTCTCTCCACGCGTAAGGAGTAAGTCAACATGAACATCCAAGAAGCCTGTCTAAACCGTTATCCCTCACCTCAGTCCAGAAGACGCATCGGCTACGAACTCAATCGCCTGGCTCAACTTTTCCAAATAGCTAGCGTGAACGATATTGACTGGTCTACATTCACACGAGCAACCATCGGCGCACTACTAGCTCGCCCAGAGCTCCCCCACAGAAAAGCCGCCAGTCAAAATTTCACACTGAGTGTGATCAAAAGCCTCTGCGAAGAGGCTTGTTTTCAGCGGCTGATGCCCTTGGAGCAATATTTTGCAATTGAACGAATCCCCAATTTTCGCGGCAATTCACAACATGGATCACCGTGTCTGTCACCAGACGATATACGTCAATTGCTTCAAGGGTGCATCAACGGCGGCTCACCAAAGGATATCAGGGATGCCGCCATCATCGCTGTTGGTCTTGGCTGCGGATTACGCAGAAGCGAAATCGCAGGACTGCAGATCTCTGATATCGATCTTGACCGCCATCTCATTCAGGTACTCGGCAAAGGCAACAAACTCCGTTATATCGGTCTTAACGCGAATGTCATCTTTTATCTAAAAAAATGGCTTGAGGCCCGAGGAGGTGGAGGATGTTCTCATTGCTTCGTCAAAGCACGTAAAGGGGCACACCTGGAACGCACCCGCCCATTAAGTCCTGAAGGCCTGTGCCTGATGGTTAAGAAGCGATCTTCTGTACTGATTGGACGGACTATCTCAACACATGACCTGCGAAGAACCTTCGCCTCGTTGCTGCTCTCCAACGGAATCGACATTAATTCACTGCGCCTCGTGATGGGACACAGCGACATCCGAACTACACAGATCTACGATCGCCGCGATGAGATGATGCGAATTAACAGCATCGCTCAGGTTCCCCTTCTCCCCTCATTAAACTTCTGAGCCTTAGTGCTCGTATTCCTCTCCCCGACTCCTTTGCTTGGAATTGACTTGCTGAAATATGCATTTCACCAAGCAAGGGATCGTGCTGGCGGCACTGGCGGTCACTCTACCTGCTGCTAGTCCTGCAGCATCGGCAGCCGACGTGTTAACGGCTGCCGTGTTCGGCAGCACCGGATCATCCTCCTACGCGAATAATTCTGGCTCCCGATCGCTCGGAACAAGTACCAACCCCACTCCCGCCAGTACGGGTATGGCAGTCAATCCAGCCAATATGCCGGCCGGTACGGTTATGGGCCCCAACGGTACGGTCATGCCGGTAGCCGGGACACCTCTGGTGATTCCGACCGACACCAACAATGTCACGGTAGCACCTCCTGCCTGGGCGCAAGGTGCCTACAGCAATTCGACATCAATTGCTTTGAAACCGTTTGCATCCAAACTGTTTGAAGGGCGATTTGCTTCCACCTTCAGTGATGCGGCAAGCGGTGACTATGTGTTGGCACCGGGCGATCGCGTCGTTGTTCGTATTTGGGGTGCTCGTTCATACGACGATGTTCTGATAGTTGATCAACAGGGCAATCTCTTTATCCCGGAAGTGGGACCGGTACACGTAGCCGGAATCAAAAATTCGAGCCTGCTCTCCACCGTTCGATCGGCTATCTCTCGCGTCTATACCGATAACGTACAGGCCTATGTGAACCTGCAAAGTGCTCAGCCCGTCGCTGTCTATGTGACCGGTTTTGTCAATCACCCGGGGCGGTACGCCGGTGGTTCTCTCGATTCCGTGTTGTCGTTCTTGGATCGCGCCGGAGGCATTGATCCGGAACGCGGCAGCTATCGTCGAATCGAAATCATCCGCAACAAGAAGGTCATTGCCGATTTGGACCTTTATCAATTTGCATTGGCAGGAAATGTCAACGCGCTGCGTTTGAAGGCCGGAGACGTCATTCTTGTCAAAGAAAAAGGCATAAGCGTTTCGGCCTACGGTTTGTTGCGAGAGGAGGCGGTCTACGAACTGGCACAAGGCAATGCTGCGAAAGGTAAGCAAGCATCTAAAGGTGCGCGACTTATTGAATTGTCGTCCCCTCTGAAAAACGTCTCGCACGTGAGCGTAAGCGGTACACGTAATAAGGCTCCCTTTAACCGTTACTTCTCGCTCGATGAATTCAAAACCTTCACATTGGCTGACGGTGACATTGTTGAGTTCGTTGCCGATATGCCCGGCCAAACCATCATGGCAACTGTCACAGGAGCCATTACCGGGGCATCGCGCTATCCCATTCATAAAACAGTGAAGTTGCGTGATCTGTTACGCCGAATTGAGGTTGAGCCTGAACTTGCGGCAACAGATTCCATTTATTTGCGCCGCAAGAGTGTGGCACGAAATCAAAAGGCGGTCATCCAGGACTCCTTACGTCGATTGGAACAAACCGCGCTCACTGCAACTTCGTCCACTCCGGAAGAAGCGCAACTACGTGTGGATGAGGCGCGCCTGATCCAGGATTTTGTCAAACGTGCAGGACAACTTGAGCCAGACGGTGTGATTGTCGTTTCCAGAGGAAAGGAAGTCAGCGACATCTGGCTTGAGGACGGAGACGAAATAGTTATTCCCCAGAAATCCAATGTGGTTCAGATCACCGGTGAAGTGGTGATGCGCAAAGCAGTGGCCTTTGAAGAGGGAATGTCGCTTGACGACTACCTGTCTGCTGCAGGCGGTGTTTCGTCACGAGCCGATGACAAAAACATTCTGGTCGCTAAACAGAACGGCGAAGTCGGGATGGCAGACCGTTTAGGCATAAGCCCCGGAGATCGAATTCTGGTACTGCCGAAAGTTGATACTAAGGGAATGCTCTTGGCTAAGGACTTGATGCAGATTATTTATCAAATTGCTGTCGCAACTAAAGTTGCTGTCGATCTATAAATAAACGAAACAGACAGAGATATAAAATGCTATATACCAAAACCTGCATAGGAACTAAAACGTACTTTTCTTTTCTTGGAAAGACTTTTGCTTACGTTAATGAACATGAAGACTTTACCTATTATAGATTTCTCTGCTTTCGATTTAACATAAAAAAATCAAAAAGTGACAAAAGGTTAGCTAAAATTGAAAAAAAGATTAATCTATTGGAAAACAAAAATTATTTAACAAATAATGCAAAATTGACTAAGCGGTCAATATTTGATGAATGCATTGGGAAAATTAAGGATAATACAGTTCTGGTCGTAGAAGTTAACAATTATCACTCTGAGCTCCTGCCCGGAATAGTATATTATTTTACCAAGCTTGGATTTAATGTTGATGTTCTTGTGTACTATAAAGAATTCAAATTAAATCCGCTAGGCATGTACAACCAAAATGAAAAAGTACGAGTATTTTCCGTAGGGCAAGATCTTACGAGATGCCTCTTGTCAAATGACATCGTTAAAAACTATTCGTATGTATATTTCAACTCGGACCTTATTGACTATCACTACAAAAAAATTAGCATTTTAGAATATATAGAATATAGTGTATTAGATAGAAAGAAATGTATTTTTATGTCACATCATCCTGATAAAGCTGATTTTGAAAAGAATGATAAAGTATGTATTCTTGGAAATTTCGACTTTAACGGCAAGGGAAGAGCGGTACAAGTGTTGCCTATAAATTTCGGCAAAATAAGAATCAAAGAAAAGCATTTAGTTACCACATTTATTGTTGTTGGCAATATAGATAAGAAAAGAAAAAACTTTCAAATGCTTATTGATGGTTGCGAGCAGCTACTGCGGGATGGAGTGAGAAATTTTCGTATTATAGTAGTTGCAAAACAAGGAAATTTCGATGTTCCAGAAAGATTAAAACAACATATAGAGTTTAAAGGGTGTCTGAGCTATGCTAGTCTTTATAGACATATGATGTATTCAGATTTTATTTTAAGTCTATTGGACCCTAAAATTGAGGAGCACATTAGATATAAAAAATCTGGAATCACAGGTTCAATTTTACTAATGCATGGTTTCAGAAGACCTTGCATTATGGAACAAAGCTTTGCAGATACATATAAGCTCAATTTAAGCAATTCAGTTTTATATGAAACAAATAGTCAATTTGCAGTAGCCATGAAAAGAGCGATAGATATGACTGCACAAGAGTATTCAAGAATGCAGTGTGCTTTATCCGAATTAAGCATGGAATTAATTGACGACTCATTGAACAATTTAAAAAAAATTATGTAAACGACAAAGGAATAATTATGATCCAGCTTCCATTGATTTCAGTAATAATGCCAGTTTTCAATAGCGAAAAATTTCTCAAAGAAGCCGTAAATGCAATTATGCAACAGACCTTTCAAAGTTTTGAGTTAATTGCTATAGATGATGGATCCTCTGATAACAGTGTGCAAATTTTAAAAACAATTGAGTCGCAGGATGGCAGACTGAAAGTATTACAAAATGATCATCGTGGTGCCGCTGAGGCAAGAAACCTGGGAATAGAAAGAGCGAAAGGTGATTTTATTTGTTTTGTAGATTCGGATGATCTTTTTCATAAAGATATGTTGTCAGAATTCTACTCGAAAGCAGTGTTCAGTAATGCGGACATTGTGATTTGTGGATATAGAAAATTTGACAATGAAACAAATAAAAAAATTTGGGATTTTATACCAGAAAAAAAATATCTACAAAAACAAAGATTAAGAAAAGAAGAATACTTGAATGAGTGGTTTATGGTTGTGCCGCCATCTCCTTGGGGAAAGTTCATTAAAAAAGAATTAATAATAAAAAACAATATAAAATTTCAAAATCTAACTTCATGTAACGACTTCAGTTTCAGCTATACCTTATTATCCTGCGCTAATACATTAGCCGCAATCAAATGGAAGCTATTATTTTATAGAGCAAACAACGGAATATCAATCTCATCAGATCGGGGATCTAAGGCTGAAAATATTGTCTATGCAATTGAAAATTTAAAAAGCAATTTAAAATTACTCGGAAATTATGCTGATTTAAAGAATACCTTTCTTGAAAGAAGCGCAATCACTTGCGCATGGGAACTTAAACATTGCTCAAGCCAGAAGAGGATTGAAATTTTAGATTTGATTAAAAGGAGATTGGATCATGAATTTATGGAATATCTCCAGCCACTAATATGAATTTAACAGGCAAAGCGAGATCATAAAATAAAAGGATAAGACATTTAATCCGCTTCAAGAGGTGTATATTGCTAATGGAATATAAGGTTCGCCTTAGCGAAATAGTGAATTTGATCTAAAATATTTGAGACGTCACACAATAAACTAATGTAGTTTTGTATAATTAAATCTTAGGAGGAAAATATAAAAATTGCAGCAATTGACACCGGAAGTGTTGAGTTGCCAAAACATTTCTTTTGGACTGCAAGACAAGGTTATAGCAGTTGATATTACAGCTGATTAAGTTAATAAAATAAACAGCGGGGTCAGCCCTATTGGTGATACAGAAATAGATGGTTGTCTCGCGAATAAAAAATAGGACTTAAAATCTACTACTGATTTAGAAAAGGGAGTTGGAGGAGCTTATTTAGTATTTATTGCAACACCCACTTATTACGACACTGAAAATAATTATTTCAATACGTAGTCAGTTGATATTGTTATTAAATTAGGTACACAGGATAAATACTTAAGCTGTCATTGTTATTAAATCTACGATCCCTGTTGGATATACAGCAAATAAGCATGCAGAGGGATACACTTAGGTTGTTTTTGTACCTAAATTCCGCTGAAAAGGCAGTGCTTTGTACTAATAACCTTTATCCGTCGAGAAGCATCATCAATGAAACAAGCGAACATGCAAAAAATTAGTGAACTATTGTTAAAAAAGACGTACCTGTTTTATTTACAAATTCAACAGAAACTGAAGCAATTAAACTTTTCTCAAATACATACTTAGTTAGATGCACGTGTAACATTCTTTAATGAACATGATAACTTATGCTCTTGCGAAGTGGATGCGCTTGATCCAAGAGTCGGTCACTTCTATTGTGACCCATCATTTGGTTATGGAGGTTACTGCATACTGAAAGACACTAAGCAATTGCTCGCGAACTTCAAAGAAGTTGCTGAGAATATGATACGAGCAATTGCAAAAGTAAATAGAACTCGTAAAGAGTTCATTTCTAAGTTGATTCTTGATAAGAAACCTAAGACGGTAGGGATTATTAGGCTCATTATGAATAAGTGGGTCGGACAATTTCCGCGCTTCAGCAATACAAGGTGTAATGCATAGCCTTGCTGAGGCCGGGGTTCGGATTTATCTCTTTGAACTCACAATAAAAGATGATAAATTCTTTACTGCAGAGGTTGTTCGCAGTCTATCTGAATTTAGGAAAAATTTTCTAACTTAGTTGTAGCAAGTCGCTGGAGTAAGAGTTAAGTGATGTAGAGGATAAAGTTTTCACTCGAGATCCTCTTCATAACAATTAAATAAACATTTTGAGTACTGTGACATATAATAGCATGACCAATTATAGAATTGATAAGAATAGATCGAGCTATAGTTCTTTATTTGTCAAAAAAGTTATTCGTTAATTTTAGTGTTAGAAAAGATCATTAAAAAACTGCCATTGGTGATTTACTAATTAATTAAAAATGCTATGTTTGCCGAAAACACTTTAAAAGCATATACCCCAATTGACATCTCAACTTCAAAGTGGGATAAATTCTACTCATTATTCAAACAACAAAATCTTGATCTATATAGACGAAACATAGAAATACCAAAAACCTCGGTAAAAATCGATTTGAAGAACTTAAATGAAAGTTTGCTATCTCGCGATGATATTATTAGATGTCATATAGATCTAACAGTAACATATAATTGTTTATTTATAAAGAATAATACATCGAATGAGTTATTGGTAATTTTGAGCGGAGCTCGCAATGAAGGCGAAAGTGGCACATTATTTAAACGATGGTCATATTATTCATTTTGCAAAAAAAATATATTATTGATTGCGGATCCAGTTTTGGAAAGATATCAGCATGAAGGCTTAAGAATTGGCTGGTACTGTAACATAGATGGAATCAATCATCTCAAAAATATTGCAATGATTGTAAAACAATTTCAAAAAGCACAGAAGATATTAGACAACAATGTTTGTTTTTTTGGTAGTTCTGGTGGAGGCTATGCCGCGTTAAGTATATCTGAATATTTCAATCAGGCTCTTTTTGTTGCAATAAACCCACAGATCTTCATTGACAAACATAGCTTGTACAATGAACTTCTAAAAATTACACAACTCGATTCAGAACAGATAGAAAAAAAGAACATACCAAAGTTAATTAAGGATAACATCAATAACACATATTGCATAATTCAGAATCTTAACGCAAAAAATGATTGCGAAAAACATTTATTTCCTTTGTTACGGCTTTTAGACATACGATCAGTGTCGTTTGGTGCTAATAATTTTAAAAACTTAATAGTGTTGGCTTATGAGGCCGAGTGAGGACATAATGCACAAGGAGATCAAATTTTCTTTTCGAAAATGATGAATGTTGCTGAAGATTTTGCTAGATCCAATCATGAAATTAGTTATGATCGAAATATCGATACCATATTGTTCTTAAGCCTATTTATGAAAGCCTCTTCTAAGAAATCCGTTGTTACAAAGTCTTAACACTGCGGCAATTCAGTGATTGCGCTCATTTACGAGAATTTCTCCAAAACTTGTGAAGCCATCTTCTGAATCAAGATTCAACAGTACGAATGATTTATAGTGGTCGCAAGCCCTTGAAATTTCGGACAATCTCTGTAACAAATCTGGGAAGAGTGTTGTATTTCCGGACTAGTTAAATCGGGCAAAGTGGTCACTATAAACATTACTATAAGGAGTTTTGTCATAGCTTTGCCCCGCCGCCTTAATTCCAAAGAATTCAAGATCAATGCCTTTCACCTCGCCCAGGTTGAAGGCCGACGCGATTGCGATGTCGCCGATAAGCTTGGCATTGGACGTAAAACTCTCTACTCCTGACTTCATAAAGCTCGTACCAGCACCCTGTCCGGAACTGGAACTGGGACGTAGGCGCGGAATTTCGAATCTCGATAAAAAAGCCCGAATTACAAGGCTTGCGACCTTAATCTGAATTGATAAGGGGGTCACATCCCCAGTTGTGAATGGGGCCGAGTTCCGTTGTAATAAGACATCCAACGAGTCACTGGGGTGGGGCGCGAAATTTGGACCTGAAGGTTCAAGCATTATAGGCAGTCCCTCAGGAAACCCCGAGTAACTGCTTTTCATAGTTGACAGGCGCCAGCATACCGATGGTCGAATGAGGACGGATCGTATTGTAGGTTTCTATCCAACGAGTAACCGTAACAACAGCCTGCTCATAGCTGTCGAAGCGTTTGCGACCGATGAGTGTTTCACGCTTGAGGGAGCTCCAGATTGACTCACCGGGCGCATTATCCCAGCATTGCCCCACATCGCTCATGGAGCACCTCATGTCCAGTTGCATAAGTCGGTTCTGGAAAGCAGCAGAACAATACTGCGTGCCTCGATCCGAGTGCATGATCGTTCCCGCAACAGCGTTGCTACCGCGCGTACGTACAGCCATATTGAGAGCCCTAAGGACCAAATCGGTCATCATCGAAGTATCCATGGCCCAGCCCAGAATGCGGCGGCTCCCAAGATCCAAAATGGTAGCCAAGAATCCCCATCCTTGGGTCGTGGGCAAGTACGTGATGTCGCTCACCCATGCTCTGTTGAGTGTTCCGGGAGCAAAATCGCACCCTAAGAGGTTGGGATAGACAAACATGTTGTGATTGCTGTCGGTCGTTTTGACAGTACGTTTGAAATGACGGTACCCGATGATGCCGTTGACACGCAAAACGCCTCTGAGCCGCTTGACTCCGATGCAAACGCCTCTTTGACGCATGGGCGCGTGCATTTGACGGTACCCGGGGGTGTATTTCATCTCGTTGCGGATGATTTTGGCTTGTCTGAGCACAGTTTCATCGGAAATGACCTTCTTGCACTTCACAGGCATGCGCTGGCGCTTAACCCATGCGTAATAGCCGCTGACACTGACCTCAAGTACCTCGCAACGCTTGGCTATCGGGATATCTTTGAGTTCCGAATCCTCAAGGGAAGCTTGAATAAAGGCGTACCTCACTGAAGGCCGTTTTTCGAGAGGTACGCCGCGAATTTTTTTAGCAGCAATACCTCGGCGCGGGACTTCTGCAATTCGGAGCGCAAACGCGCAATCTCTGCCTGCTCGGCACTAACGGAATCTTCGCCGTCAAGTGATGCTTGAAGCAATCCGCTGCGATACTGGCGCACCCAGCTATACAAGGATTTGGGATTGATGTCGAGTTCACGAGCCACATCAACAGCCGGACGATGCTCGTCGACGACAAGTTTTGCTGCGTTAAGACGAAATTCTTTGGTGAAAATACGACGAGTAAAAGCCATGGGGTTTAGTCTCCTGATGACAAAATTGTGCCCTAACAGGGCCGATCTATCAGGTCCATTTTTTGTACCCTCATCCCAATGATGTAAAAATCCTAAGGACTGTATATAATGAATTGGCTAAGTTTCTGGCAAGATGTTGCCTTTGTTAAAAATTTTGTATATCACTATCCTTTTTTGGATTTAAGAGGAAAATATGAAAATTGCAGTAATTGGTACTGGATATGTAGGTTTATCAAATGCAATTCTTTTAGCGCAGCATCATGCTGTTACAGCAGTTGATATTGTCGCCGACAAAGTCGATAAGATTAACAGACGAGTTAGTCCAATTGTCGATAAAGAAATTGAGGACTATCTCGCGAACAAAGAATTGAATTTGCAAGCTACTACAGATTTAGAGAAAGGTGTAGAAGGGGCAGAATTTGTATTTGTTGCAACGCCTACAGATTACGACACTACAAACAATTATTTCAATACATCATCAGTTGACACTGTTATTAGCCAAGTAAGCAGAATAAATCCTTCTGCAGTCATCGTTATTAAATCAACGATACCTGTTGGATATACCGCAAATAAACAGGCGGAAGGCTACACACAAGTTATTTTTGTACCAGAATTTCTTCGAGAAGGTAAAGCTCTGTACGATAACCTTTATCCATCTCGAATCGTTATCGGAGAAATCAGTGAACGAGCTAAAAGGCTTAGTGAAATACTGTCTAGTTGTGCTCTAAAAAGCGACATTCCTGTTTTATTTACAAACTCGACTGAAGCTGAGGCTATTAAGCTTTTCTCGAACACATACTTAGCCACACGTGTTGCTTTCTTTAATGAGCTGGATAGCTATGCGCTCGCAAAAGGTCTGGATAGCAAATCAATAATAGAAGGTGTTACGCTTGATCCTAGGATCGGTCATTTCTATTGTAATCCGTCATTTGGTTATGGTGGTTACTGTCTGCCTAAAGACACAAAGCAGTTGCTCGCGAATTTCAAGGACGTACCTGAGAATATGATACGAGCAGTTGTTGAGGCAAACAGAACACGTAAAGATTTTATTTCAAAGTTGATCCTCGATAAGAAACCCAAGGCGGTAGGGATTTTTCGACTAATTATGAAGAGTGGGTCGGATAATTTCCGTGCATCAGCCATACAAGGCGTGATGCGTAGACTTGCTGAAGCAGGGGTTCGGCTATATATTTTTGAACCCACACTGAAAGATGATAAATTTTTTAGTGCGGAGGTAGTACGCAATATTTCAGACTTTAAAAATTTATCTGATCTAATTGTAACCAATCGGTGGAGTGAAGAGCTAAGTGATGTAGAGGACAAAGTGTTCACTCGAGATCTTTTCCATAACAATTAAACCAGTATTTGCACACATTGCTAGATAATGCCATAACTAACTCTAGAAATATTAAACTAGTCTTGGTTATGGCTTTTTAATTAATAAGACAATTCGAGAGAATATGTTTTTGCTTTTTTTAGAGGGATAAATGATTCAATTTGTTATATTATGTGGAGGAATCGGTTCTCGCTTATGGCCATTATCACGAGAATGTTGTCCAAAGCAATTTATTGAATTTGATAAAAAAGGTACATTATTCAAAAATACCGTACTTCGAGCTCGCCATCTTTGTAATAGTAAAAACTTCTTGCCTTTAATAATTACAAATCGTGAGCAAAAAATTCTTGCAGACTCTAATCTCAAAGATATCAATGTTCAAGCTCAGTTTATTATTGAGCCGATTCAACGTAATACAGCTCCTGCAATTTGTGCAGCTGCCTATGCATTAAGGGAGAGGGATCCGGTTCTTGTTGTGTTTCCATCGGATCATATGCTTGCCGATATTGATAAATTCAGAGATAAGCTCGATGCAGCAGAGAAATTAGCTAATAAAGGACAACTAGTAACATTCGGTATAGTGCCCAATAGAGCAGAAACGGGCTATGGGTATATTAAGGTCGGGAGTAAAATTGAGAATAATGCTTACGAAATAGATTCTTTTATAGAAAAACCAAACAAGTCTCGTGCTGAGATGATGACATCTTCTGGTGAGTATTTGTGGAATTCTGGTATTTTTGCATTTAAAGCCTCATCGTATTTAAACGAAATGAATTTGCACAACCCTAGACTTCTAAAACAAGTCGAAAAGGCATTAAATTGCGGAAGAACATATGATAACATCGTTGAAATAAATGCTACAGAATTTGCAAAATGCGAAAATATTTCTGTGGATTATGCCGTTTTTGAAAAGACATCAAATTCAGTTGTGGTTCCCATTGAGAATGCATGGAGCGATTTAGGAACATGGCAGTCAATCTACAATACATCTGAAAAGGATTCAGACAACAATGTCATGATCGGTGATGTCATTGCTCGCGATACTAGAAATTGTTACGTGCAAAGTTCTCGCAAATTGGTCGCAACTATAGGTTTAAGAAATCTGGCAATTGTAGAAACTGGGGATTCTATTTTAATTTCATCTTTAGACCAGACACAAGATGTTAAAAACCTATATACAACACTAAAAGACAATCATCGCAAAGAAGTAGAATTTAATTCTATTGTGCAACGTCCATGGGGTAGTTATGAGAGTTTATTTCTAAACGATCGTTTCCAAGTAAAACGAATTATTGTTAAGTCAGGAGAGGAGCTATCGCTTCAGAAGCATTTCCATCGGGCAGAACATTGGATAGTTGTTCAAGGCACAGCTGAAGTTATTATAGGTGATGAAAAATTACTATTAAGCGAGAATCAATCAACCTATATTCCTCTAGGTGTTAAACATCAACTAATTAATCCAGGCAAAATACCACTCATCGTCATAGAGGTACAATCAGGATCTTACCTAGGTGAAGATGATATTGTAAGGTATACTGACAAATACAATCGCAAATAATCAAAGCAATTGCTTCTTGTTGCCCCCTATGTTTAAACCCTTAGAAGTTGTTAGTTTGCAGTTATATTTCCATTTTAAACTATATAGTAGTTATTCGGATTTATATCTAAAATTACATAGAGGGCAGCATTTGCATCCCTCGGCAAAAGATTTGTATGCGTTGTACAAGTCTGGGAAAATGGATAATGAGAGGGTAAATATTTATGTAAATAAGTGCAATCTCTGGAGCCAATTAGCCTTACGGAAATATTACAAAGCCCTTAAGTCTGCTTTCGATAAAGACTATGCAATTGCTCATCTGTCACCATTAGATAGAAATATCCTGCGGTCTGGATGGAATGGTTTAAATGACTATTTTTTTAAATACGGGATGTTGCCGTGCGCATCAACAAGAATATGGAAATTCAATAAAATCGACCAATCGATATCTAAATCTTGTACCTTTCCTCTGGTTTCAATTATTGTTACAGCCTTTAATGCTCAAGACACAATAGCATCTTCAATAGACTCATTAATCAATCAGACATATGATAACTTGGAAATCATTGTCATTAATGACTGTTCTACTGACAGAACTAAAGCTATCGTTAATAGTCTTATCAAAGAAGATAATAGAATCCGTCAGATCACGTTGGCTAAAAACTCGGGTACATATGTTGCTAGAAATATCGGTTTAAAATATTGCACTGGAGATTTTATCACTGTGCATGATGCAGATGATATTTCTCATCCTCAAAAGATTCAATTTCAAGTCAATTCTCTAATTAATGACAAATCACTAGTGGGATCAATATCTTATTGGATACGACTTAATGATTTCGGTCAGTTGTCTTTAGAAAGAGGATTGCCAATGCTACGATTAAATCTTTCCAGCCTTATGATACGCAAATCTATTTTTGATACATTGGGACCATGGATCCCAAATCGTTTTGGTTCAGACTTGGAGTTCTTAGAAAGGATTATATCTGAATATGGAAAGAAGTCTGTAAAGTATATCAAACAGCCTCTATCAATTGGGCGACATCGACTAGGTTCCTTAACTACTTTTTCGGAGACTAGTGTTTTTACAGAAAAAGGGCGATCACTTAGATCAGATTTTGAAGAAATTTGGCGACGAATTCACTTAAAAAAATATTATCCATTAGGCTATAAATTATTAAAGATAATAGGTGATAAGGCGCATGCAGTTGATGAGTTTGAAAATTACCACTTCTTCAGGAGATGATGCCTAGTAAACACTCCATAACTTCACGACAAAGGCAAGACGGGACCAAAAAAAAATACGAGCACCGAAATTTAAATTCAAGTGCTCACTATGTATTTCCATGCTATTTGACTATAGCAAAGTCTTTTACGCCATTGACAAACAAAGTAAGGTTTCCCAAACGCAACTTTTATACTCACGCTGTGCCTGATCTATGGGAAGTGGGTCGTTTTTCCGGACTTGTTAAATCGGGCAAAGTAGGTCACGATAACCATTCCTATAAGGAGTTTTGTCATGGCTTTGCCCCGCCGCCTTTATCCCAAAGAATTCAAGATCAATGCTGTTCACCTCGTGCAGGTTGAAGGCCAACGTGCTTGTGATGTCGCCGATGAACTTGGCATTGGACGCCAAACTCTCTACTCCTGGCTTCATGAGGCCCGCTCCGGTGTTCTGTCCGGAACCTCCGATAACGCCCGAGAAATCACTCCTCAGGAGGGCGAAATTGCACGATTGAAGTCTGAGCTCGCCCGTAAAGAGCAGGAGATTCTGCTGTTAAAAAAATTCGCGGCGTACCTCAGCTCGACCGGCCTCAAGTGAGGTACGCCTTCCTTTTAAAAACACTGCCGGATCCCGATCTTTTAGGCATGCCGATCACCGAGCGATGTCGGATACTGGGGGTGAGTCCCAGTGGTTATTACGAATGGCGAAATCGTCAATTAGGGTGCCCGCAACAGATGAAAATTACCATTTATTTGCACGATGATTCTCATCCTTTCGAACACCCCAATT
>ENA-UONY01000261-UONY01000261.1-human-gut-metagenome-genome-assembly--contig:-CS9-NODE-261-length-72677-cov-7.024290_pt1 | contig 72677 bp, 56 predicted proteins | sample MGYA00242465_ERZ724012 | MGnify/ENA metagenome assembly ERZ724012 | reverse complement strand
CGATGTGGATGATATGATGCTAAATCGTCTGACCCACTTTTTTTCAGAAAGAACCCTACGGAATTATTTTTGATAGATTTAACGAAGTATTTATTTACAGTCACACCGATAACTTCGACGGATGGGATTAGAATGGGTTCTAAAAACCTAGATGGCAGCGTTAGCTTTGCAAAGGGCATTCTAAGGAATGCTACTAGGAAGTTTAACAAATTCGTAGATTCAGCATTATCCACATATGAGGAATCTACAGGAAAGAAATTGAGGCATGAGGGTGACGGCGTACATTTAGCCGACGGCCCAGAATTCTGTATGGAGATCAAGAGGCATACTGTTGAGGCGGAGGTTGCTGAGGTCACACCTGTCAACGTACCTCTTCAGACCACAGTTGTCGCAGAGGTTCCAGTAACACAGATTCCAGAGGCAATACCTGAGAACATAGTGGCAGAATGTCCGAACAATGTATTCGTGTATGAGGAGATCGAACCAGTCGTTAGTGTCGAGCCTGTTGCGAATGGGGTGCCTGTCGTAGAACAGACGCCTGTGGTCATGGATGTTCTGAAGGACATTCCAGAGAACATCGCGGTAGAGTGTCCGGTCGATATGCCTATTCACGAGGAGATCGAATCGATCACGCCCGTCGTAGAAGAGGCGGAGATCCAGGCATCAGTCGTTCCCGAGAACATAGTGGCAGAGTGTCCGATCGATGTGTCTTCATACGAGAGTGTCGAACCTATCGCACCTGTTGTGGAAGAGATAGAAGTGCAGGAGACAATCGTCCCTGAGGCTCCTGTCATGGCAATCTCAGAAGTCGTTCCTGAGAACGTTGTAGCGGAATGTCTTGATTCAACTGTACACGAGGAGATCGAATCGATCGCACCTGCTGTGGAAAAGGCGCCTCTCCAGATGGCTGAGGTTCCAGTCGCAGAGGTCGTACCTAAAGATGTCGCGACAGGATTCCAGGGTGGAGGATATGTATGCGAGGAGATCGAATCGATCGAACCTGCGATGGAAGAAGTAGAGGTCCAGGCATCAGTCACTCCTGAGGTTCCAGTCGCAGAGGTCGTACCTGAAGATGTCGTAGCAGAATGTCCGATCGATGCACCCGTTTATGAGGTCGTCGAACCAATAGCACCTATCGTGGAAGAGGTAGAGATTCAGGAATCAATCATCCCTGAGGCCATACCTGAAGAGATTGCAGTAGAATCATCGAGTGATGTATTTGAGAATGAGTGTTCTGAGCCGATAGCACATGTAGAACCTGTCGTCGAGGAAGTTCCATTGATCGAACAGGTCCCTGTCGTTGCAAATGACTGTCTTTTGGTCATGGTCACAGATGTAGGTGAGATCGAGGAAGCATCATTCGTCGAAGAATCAGAACCGATCGTTGCAGATGAGATGGATCACATGGGTGAGGTCGAGATCGTAGAGGAACAGGTGTCGGACCTCACATGCGTCAAAGAGGAAGCGTTCTCTAATTACGGCGCACCTTCTGGAGAGACAACGTTCGATGAGGAATTCAGCATCGTCTCGATACCAAGCACATTCCAGGAAGTAGCAACATCATCGATGGCAGAGAGTATGCCTTCATTCCACCATGACTTCGAGCAGGAGACAGTGGAGATCGATGATGGCGTAGATTTCGATGATATGTATGAGGACATCGTAGCGGAATGCATCGTCAACGATGTGATGCCAAAGCTCGTTCCCGAAGTCTACGAAGAGAAGTTCGTCCCTGAATACGTCATCTCAAGTATCGACGAGCCTGTATTGGAATCCACAATAGTCGAAGTACCTGTCAAGTTCATTCCAGAGTACGTGATATCAGAGATCGAGGAGCCTAAGGTCGAATCCACAGTTGTGGATGTGCCTGTCAAGTTCGTCCCCGAATATGTGATAACGAACATCGAGGAACTGATCGCAGAATCCACAATAGTGAATGTTCCTGCGAAGATCATTCCTGAATGCGCAGTATCGGAGATCGAAGAACCTATGGTAGAGCCTGCGGTGGCAGATGTTTCCGAACCAGTCATAGAGGCTCAACCGTTCGTTAATCCGGTGACGACAACAGCCGTCTTCAGATTCGCATTCGCATCGACATCGATGCCCGGAAAGACAGGATTCAGTTTCCAGCTGGGGAAGAAGAACAAGGTAAACGAGTTCATCAACGGACCTGGACAATGATAAATTAACGATCAATCAACTAAACCTTTTACCCATCCATTTCATTTTATTGATATTGATTTTCTACGATATTCGAATAGAATTCTTATGATATCGTTGGTCATCTTTGAAATTCGAATCACTGCAAAATCGCTTTCCCTCTTTATTTTATAGGGAAAGAATATACGGCGAAACATGGAACTAGTGAGTATCCTGTTGATGCTTTTCGTTATCTTCGTAGCAGCGAAGTTAGCGTCTCTTCTTTTCAGCAAGTTCGGTATACCGGGCCTCGTAGGGGAGATTCTGGTCGGTATCATTCTGGCCATAAGTATAGGCGATAGTTCGATCGCCCAATTCTTGGGACTGTATGAGATTCATGATGGTGTCCGTTCTAACGGCGATAATTTCGAGATCCTTCATGTCCTTGCGGAACTCGGTGTGATGTTCCTCCTATTCTCTGTCGGTCTCGAGACCCGCGTCAAGGATCTCATGTCAGTAGGTAAGACGGCATTCCTGGTAGCATTGTTAGGAGTGATAATCCCGTTCATCCTCGGATTCATCTATGTGGACATGGTCTACATGCAGGGTCACACGCAATACGCATTGTTCCTTGGTGCGGCGATGGTCGCTACGAGTGTTGGTATAACTGCACGTGTGATCAAGGATAAACATCTGATCGATGCCAAGGAATCAAGGATCATCATCGGCGCAGCTGTGATAGACGATGTCCTCGGTATGATCGTTCTTGCGATTGTGTCTGGTATGGCAGGATCATCAGGTGACATTGATGTCGGACATATCCTCTTGATAACCGCTGAGGCATTCATCTTCGTGATCGCTGTTATGGTATTCGCAGGAAAAGGTGTTCCGAAGATCCATGCTGCGATACAGGCAAGGAATGAGAGGAAATGGAAGGAGGATAATAACTACGTTCCTGTCAAACTGAATATGTTGGCAGTAGCCATCGCAGCATGTTTCGGATTCGCATGGCTTGCTGAGTTCATAGGGCTTGCAGCCATCATAGGTTCTTTCCTTGCAGGTATGATATTCGCAGACTATGCATTCGAGTGGAAATTGGAGGAGAAGATCGAAGGTATCACGACATTCCTTGTGTCGTTCTTCTTCGTCTATGTCGGATTGATGGTCGACATAAGTGCTGTGACCACTGAGGTCATAATATCATTCGTAGCAGTCCTTATCCTCGCTATCATCGGTAAATACTTCGGATGCGGACTTGGTGCGAAACTCGGTGACAAGACGACCGATAGGAATTCGTTCAATATCATCGGTATCGGTATGATCCCTAGGGGGGAGGTCGGTATCATCGTTGCATCGATCGGATTGGGGATATTCGGTAATGAGTTCCTGCCGTTGTACACGATCGTTGTATTGATGTCCGTGGCTACGACGATAATAGCACCTCCGTTGTTATCGATCGCATTTGGTAAGAAGTACAAGGATGAGTTCATAATCCAACCTGAGGATCGTCTCTGACGGTTGGAGTGTGATGGGCCTTAGAGATACTCTGAGGCCCATCCGATACTCACTTTCTCATATCCAATCATTTCAGTGATCGGGATTATTCTCTCAATTCCATTGTAAATACAGGATTATAGAATAGAAAGAATCACAAAGCATTCGCTAGTTGATGAAAAATGATGTAACTGAAATGGTTTCAGTTCATCGGCATGAATACGTCGAGAAGGATTATGAGTACGGCGAATCCTACTGCGAGACCGATGACCAGCTTGGGGCTGAGTTTGAGGGCTTTGTCATTCTCGGTATCGAAGTACCTGACAAGTCCTGCCTGTGACTGGAATCCACCGTCGTTTTTCTTGGCCATGTCGAAGAGTATCGGAAGTCCGTATATTAAGATTATGGATTCCGTGTGTATTGTTGGAATGACGATATCCATATGATAAAATCGTTTGAGAGGCATCGTTCGCACAGATGCCTCTGTATTTGGTGGATGTTCAATCCTTCCTCCAGATTAGGTTCGTATCATAGTTGAGTTTGAAGATCTCATCCTTGATCTCTTTCAACATCTCCAGGACCTTTTTCTTATATTCGTCATCGCTCATATCGATATCCTCGATAAGAATCAGGCTGTGGTATCATTATTAAAATTTCGTATAACGATGGAAATCATGACAAATTACATCATTATAGCAATGATGATATCATCTTGCATAATGAATAATCAACGTCCAATCTACACCCTCTTTTATAGTAGGTTGCTAATCGCCAATCGGTAATCATGCACTGGGCAGATGTAATCGCTAAAGAGGTGGCAGAGAAGAATGATCATCCGATCATCGCCACAGGTATCAGTCCTACGGGTATACTTCACGTCGGGAGTCTGAGGGAAGCTATCACAGGAGAGTCCGTCCGTAGCGCCCTCAAAGGTATGGGCTCGGATGTGAAGCTCATCTATCTCATAGATTCATTCGATCCGCTCAGAAAAAGATATGATTTCCTTCCAGAGGAATTCGAGAAGTATGTAGGGATGCCGATCTGTAGCATTCCTTGTCCTTGCGGTAAGCACGACAACTATGCTCACCACTTCATACAACCATTCCTTGATGTGGTGGATTCATTAGGTGTCAACTGTGAGATCATATGGACACACGAACTGTACAGGGATGGAAAGTTCGCAGAGATGATCGATCAATCAATCAAGAACGTTGACAAGGTCGAATCCATTCTCAGAGAGGTATCTGGAAGGGATAAGAAGTTCACGCCATACAATCCTCTTTGTGAGGAATGCGGTCGTTTCACCGATCCGATCCTGGAGACATATGAGTTCCCGTATGTGGAGTATCAATGTAAATGCGGTCATCACGGCAAAGCGGATGTCCGTAAGATGGAAGGTAAACTCCCATGGAGGCTCGAGTGGCCTGCGAAGTGGAAGTTGTTCGGTACGGCCGTGGAACCGTTCGGAAAGGACCAAGCAGCGGCCGGAGGATCATATGACACTGGTAAAGTGATCGTTAAGGAGATATTCGGTGGAGAGGCACCCTATCCAATCCCATATGAGTTCGTTCAGTTGAAGTCCAACGGACAGATTGTGCAGATGCACAAGTCCACAGGTTCAGCCGTTACAGGATTGGATGCGATCGGAATGACTCCTCCGGAGGTTTTGAATTATCTGTTCCTTCGTGTCAATCCGAGTAAAGCTATCGATTTCGATTATGGTATGGGTATCCTCGACATGGAGGATGAGTACGACAGGATGGAAGGACTCTTCTACAACGGGGGAGCGACTGAGGTCGAGGAGAATTCCGTACGTGCATACGAGATCGCTCAGCACAACAAGGTTCCAAAGACGATGCCGTTGCAGATATCATGCAGGCATTTGGTCAACATCGTTCAGATGGCGGATGATTTCAATGGAGTGTTGGACATCCTCAAACGCAAGGAGGATCTTTCCGAAGCCAATGATGTGGATCTCGTAAGGCTCAAGCGCAGGACAGAGTGTGTGAGATACTGGTTGGACGGTTTCGCACCGGATATGGTCAAGTTCTCATTGTGCAAGGAGATGCCCAAGGTCGACGTCAGTGATGAGGAGAAGGCATTCTTCAAAGCATTGTCTGATAAGATGAGATCCATCGATTGGAATGCTGAGGCTATCAATGCTGCCATCGTGGAGGCTGCGGCACCCATCGGTAACAAGGCTGCATTCAAAGCGATGTACAAGATCCTGATCAATATGTCCAAAGGTCCGAGGCTCGGTCCGTTCCTTGAGTCTATGGATCCTGAGTTCGTTGTCAGAAGACTCGATGAAGCATCGGAATGAATTAAGAAGGGGCATATGTCCCTTTATTCAGAAATCTTTTGACAAGGATCTACTACGTCTGTGATCTACACTTATGATGTGGGAGCCGTAGGACTCTCTGATCAATAGGATGTATTGTTCATTTTAGAATTAGTGATGTGTCATATCACATCAATTTAAGGGTTGGACGTGCCGGAGATACCTCCGACACATCACATTCAACGAAGTACGCCCATATCTGTGAGCTTCTCTGGGAGATACTTGTCCGTAACATAGTTGAGACCGTATTTCGCCAGAGCCTGCTGCTCAGCTTTCTTCTTCATATCGAGCATGGCCTGTATCTCGTTGACCCAGAATTCATCTTTGAATCTCGGGTCGGATAATTCAGCATTCAATGCGCCGATATCCTTGTCCGACAGTTTGTCCGTCGGAAGGTCGTAGTTGAGGATATCTGATGCCGTTATGCCGATGAACTGCGCAGTAGGCGTAGCAAGATAATCTGAGATGTGTGCCGTCTTGATCGCACCGTATGCGACGGATGCGAAAATACGGAATGACCATGGATCACCGTCGGTGAAGACCGTGACAGGTATGCGATACTCTTCATTCAATCTCTTGATCAGACGTCTTGTCGACCTAGTGGGCTGACCGCTCAGGTGGATCAATGCACAGTTGTACTTCTCAGGGAAGTTGTTCTCGATCAACCTGGCGAACATTCCTCCTGTCTCGATGGCCATGACGAAATCGACGCTCGGATCGACTATCTCGAATGTCTCCTTCTCCACAGAATACGGGATTCCGAATCCGGTCTCTGCGACATCGTCCATGCAGTTGAATTTGCGCATACCTTTCCTGGTCATCGTCTTGAAATCTATGTTACCATAGACGTGTGAGCTTCCTTCCTCTGGTCTGAGCTTGAAGTCCTCCCTCATACAGCTCGATACCGTTTCGAGATCCTCGGCCAAGAGGTTACTCTCATCCTGCGTGTGGAATTTGGCATGTCCCCATCCTTCGGATATGTAGTACATTTCCCTTAAGGTGGATGATTTGTTGTTCCTGATCATATCTTCGATGAAGTCCACCGTATAGACGGTCCTGAGCATCATCGTTGCACCCTGTACGGTCTTTGCAGTACGGTTGGTCTTGAGACTGCCGTACTTCCATACGTCGTATCTTGGGTCGAACTCTATGTTCTTCTTGGATCTGAGCGGAAGCGCCATGGTGGGGATCTCGCCCTGATCCAACTGATTGTACAGTGAATCTATGATTTCAGTGAGATTGTTCACTGCTGCCTGTTGTCTCTCATTCATCTCCAAGATCCTCGACCTCCTCTACTTCTTCTGCGTCTGTATCGTCCGCTACATAATCCGAATCCAATTCTGTAATCTCCATTCCTTTGATTCCCCAATCTCCTGGGAGCATCTCCGCACCCATGACCATCACAGGGTTGATGCCTGAGATATAGACATCACTTGATGAGAACACATCGCCCATATCTCCCGAGAGTTCGAATGTGATCTCGACATGTTTCGCAGGCGGAATGTTCGGCACGGTCCAAGTGACCTTGCCCTCGTCATTCATCTCTGTGAAGTACTCTCCGCTGAAGAGGGTGAGGTTGACAGCATCCTTGGGAAGCTGTGCATGGAGACTCATTTTCCTCTCTGCTTGAGTGTAGTTGTATATCGTGTATGTGATCGTGCGGAGTTTCTTCTTCTTGTCCTTGACCTCGGTCGGTTCTATCCAAACGACGTTCATGATCTTGGAGATTGTCATATCGAGGTTCGGTACAGGTCTCTTCAGGAACGATGCCGATTTCTCAGCGAATTCCGGAAGGATCTCCTGAACGATCTCGAATTTCGCATGCGTCTTCTTCCTTCTTTCCTCTTTGTTGAGGTGACTCTTAAGGCTCCTCGCACAGAGTTTGAGCGCTAATTCTATCTCACTCTGTATCTCGGGAAGGTCGGCGACGGCTTCCTTACCTTCGGATGTGAAAGGTACTTTGGTGGAAGCGATGTGCACCAATATGATGGCGGGTCCGAAGGGGACACCTTTTCCTCCTCTCTGTTCAAGTCCATATCTTCTCCAATCTATGTTGGATACTGCTTTTGTTATGGCGCAAGCACCTGGTTGGAAGAGCAATGGTACGCGGTTCGCGAACCTAAGGATGCTGACAGGACCGTCGGATGGGATCTCTCCTCCGTAGACGATACCTGCCTCGACGATGAACGGGTTCCCGTTGACGGATTTAGGTGCCCTTGTGATAGGTGGTGCATAATAATCTGGACGAAGTCCCTCGAGTACATGCATCAATCCTTTCTTGATGAGTGTGTCTCCTATCGGTGAGAGACAATCCGTTGGCGGTGCCATTATCTTGACAGTTTCGATGGCTTTGATGATCTTCTTGCAGTCATCATGCTTCAGAGCGGATGGCTTCAGATCAGGGTTTATCGCTGCCTTCTTGAGGATCTCATCCGCTATCCTGGGGGTGACCCTCGAGAAATCATTCGTGAGGAATGATTTGACGTTCTTCTGTTCAGAGATCTGAGCCAATTTGAGAAGACTACCGATCTCCAATCCTGTCGGGTGCGGTTTGATCTCCTTGGACTTCTCCGGAAGGACCTCTGTCGCTCTCTCGAAGATGAATGTCTTCCCTTCAGGGTCTATGAATGTGATCTTTGAATGGGGGTTGACGATCGCAGTGTCCTTGAGATACTCGAAGATGGACTGTTTACCTGTGATGTATCTTCCCTTGATCGTGTACTCGATACTTGTTCCGTGTTCTTTGCCTTCCCACGTGAACGGTTTGTCATTGGTGATCACCGGTCTGTTGACTTTAGTGTCGATGACGATGTCCATTCCCCATGCGACCTCATCCTCTCCCTCGATCTTGGATTGGATATGGGCAGGCTTACCAGTGGTTATGTATCCATACATGACAGTCGCAGAGATACCTATTCCCTGCTGTCCTCTCGATTGTCTGAGTGCATGGAATCTCGAACCGTACAATAGGCGACCGAAGACATTACCCATCATCTTGTGTACGATACCAGGACCATTATCCTCAACGAGGACGGTGTAATCATCATCGGGATGACGTGTCATCTTGACGAAGATGTCGGGCAAAATCCCTGCTTCCTCACACGCATCCAATGAGTTATCCACAGCCTCTTTGATACCCATCAACAATGATTTCGAACGGGAGTCGAAGCCGAGGATATGTTTATTCTTCTCGAAGAACTCTGTAACCGAGATCTCCTGTTGTTTCTTAGCCATCTTTTCAGCCGTTGGCGTGATTCTAGAACCAGCCGCAGGCCCCTTCTTGATTTCTTCGTCAGGGCACATCCATCAAGAGCGATATTGTTCCCAATATAATGTTCTTTTTATATGGGATGTTAAGAATGCAGAATGGTTTTTTGGAAGAGGTTTGAAGGAGGAGTGGGGTTCACTCCTCTTTCTTCTTCTCTACGATGATGGTCTCATCATCCTCATCGAAGCTAGCACCACATTTGGGGCATACTGAGGAATCGGCGGGGACCTCTGCACCGCACTCAGAACACTGGAAGTAATCATCCTTCTTGTGTCTGAGTTCGTCAGGCACATCGATGTATGTGCCGCATTTTCTGCATATGGTCTCGCCTGGGAGGACGACGGTGCCGCACTGTTTACAGCGTCCGTATCCTTTGGGATAGAGACGGCCTTCGGCTTCCATCCTCTCTCTCGTGGCTTCAAGGTTCTTGGCTGCACGGAGCATGAAGAATGCAAGGATCGCAAAGAGCAGTACGGACAGTGAAACGAAGTATGCGTTGCCCATGAAGGCACTCTTCGTGATGGCTGAATCGGATCCGTTGAGATAGAATCCATCCTTTGTTATCTCTTTGGCTTTCTTAGGGTCCTCGGCGTTCTTCTCATAGATGGAGAAGTGGTATACCAACACATTATCCGATGATACGTTGGGTATCGTCACGGTGTATGTGTTGCCATCAGCAACCATCGTGACATCATCCCTCTTCTCATAGTTGTAGAAGTTATAGCATGCCAAGGCCATGGGTGAAGCGATGGCTGTGATCTTCTCGACATCTATGTCGCCGTTATATTGTATCTTGATGTTGAGATCCTTTCCAACGACTTCCATCTCTTGGATATCCACTCCTTTGCTATCGAAGGATTCCCAATCATCATTGGCATGGACGTTCGGTATGGAGAACGCGAACATACCTGTCGCAGTGACGATGACGAACACGCTCAGAGCGACAATGAGTAGTTTCTTGTTGTTGTCGCAACCGAATCTCTTCATTATGATGTATATCAATCCAGCAATGAGAACGAAACCCATGCCGCACAGGGTCTGTTCGACATTGAGGTAATACAATATGATCGTACAGATCGATGCGATCAATATCCCTACAGCGAATCCATACGGGGTCTTCGCGAATTTCTTGAAACCGGTCAGCGGTTCTTTATCGTCCATTGTCTGATGCATTACATGTCAATATTTAAGTAGTCTGGCAAATGGAAGCAATCCTATACTTCATGTGGCTTCGTTGCGACCCATGGATTTCAATGAATTGGATCTGATATGATCGATTTCAGCTTATAGATAGGAAGAACGGGCAATAATCTTCACTTTCGATCGTCGTTCCGAAGACTAATCCGAGGCCATTATCTGCATTGCCCTTAAATAGTGCGCATATATGCATATGTCAAGGAGGGAGTCGTTGGCAATTGAGGATCAGATAAGAGAGCTCGAGGATGAGATCTCCAAGACGAAATACAACAAGGCCACAGAAGGGCATATCGGTAAGCTCAAAGCGAAGATCGCCCGCCTCCAGCAAGAGGATGAGAAAAGAAAATCATCCAAAGGGAACACCAAAGGTTTCTACGTCAAGAAGGCAGGTAATGCAACCGTCGCTTTGGTCGGTTTCCCGAGTGTCGGTAAGTCCACACTTTTGAATCAGTTGACAGGTGCGAAATCAGAGGTCGGAGCATACCATTTCACTACATTGGACGTAGTGCCAGGTGTCATGTTATACAACCATGCCAAGATTCAGATCCTGGATATGCCCGGACTCATCAAGGATGCGTCGAGGGGTAAGGGAAGAGGAAGAGAGGTCATCGCCGCAGCTAGGTCCGCAGATGTTATCCTCCTGGTGGTAGATGTGTTCAATCCAGACATCTCTGTCCTTTACAAAGAGTTGTACGATGCCGCTATACGTCTCAATCAGAAGAAGCCCGATGTCACAATTACCGGTGGCGATCAGGGAGGTATCATCGTAAAACCGACGGTGAAACTCACCAAGATAACCAAAGAGACGATCAAGGATATGACTGCTGCATACGGACATGTGAATGCGACGGTCGTCGTTCGCGAGGATATAAATGTGGAGCAGATGCTCGACATCCTTGCGGGAAATCGCGTATACATCAAAGCCATCATGGCCATCAACAAGGTCGATATCGTTCAGCACGATGAGTTGGACAAGGCGTTGGAACTCAATAACATCTACAGATGCTTCCCTGTATCTGCAGCCACAGGCCTCGGGATGGAGGAATTGAAACAAGGCCTCTATGACACCATAGATATGATCCGTATCTACCTCAAGCCGCAGGGACAGGAAGCGGATATGGATGTCCCGTTGATCGTCAAACGCGGTAACACGGTCGGCGATGTATGCGAATTGATCCACAGGCAGTTCCGTTCCAATTTCAGATATGCCATGGTGTGGGGAAAGAGTGCAAAGTTCCCTGGACAGACCGTAGGTCTCGACCATGTCGTGATGGACGAGGACGTCGTTTGTATTATCGTCAAGAAGAACTTCTGACGATCCTTCTTTCAATGCGATCAATCACACCATTATTATAGGGACAGGATGTTAGGAAGGTCCATGATCCAACGCCCGCGCGGAACCAGGGATTTCCTCCCAGATGATATGGAGAAGAGGAGATATTACGAAGGACTTCTGAGGAATGTCGCAAAAACATACGGTTTCAGAGAGATAGCTACTCCTATATTCGAGGAATCGGAATTGTTCATATTGAGATCCGGACCTAACGTGTTGGGCGAACTCTACGCATTCAAGGACAAAGGAGATAGGGAGATAGCGCTTCGTCCTGAGATGACCGCACCAGCCATCCGTATGTTCGTCAACGAGATGAGCAATGATCCGAAACCCATCAAGATGTTCTATTTCGGCCAATGTTTCAGATATGAGAGGCCGCAGAGCGGACGTTACAGAGAATTCTTCCAATTCGGTGCGGAACTCATCGGGAATCCGAATGTGGAATCCGATGCAGAGGTCATCTCGATGGCAGGTGCGATGATCAGATCATTCGGTCTCAAGGATTACAAGATTAGGATCGGACATATAGGCGTGCTCAGACAAAAGGTATCAGATTCTGGTGTACCGAAGGAAAGGATGGCCGAGGTACTTCAGAAATTGGATAAGAAGAACTACGACGAAGCCACACCTCTTCTGAAATCCATGGGCGTTACGGATGATGCGATAAGGGATCTGTACGATCTCACCGAGACCGTCGGAGGTCCCGAAGTACTCTCCAAGGTCCCTGGAGAGGCAGGCGATTACCTCAGGAGACTGGTCGAACTCCTCCGTGTGATGGGCGTAGAGGATCCCGAGATAGATCTCGGCGTCGTCAGAGGATTGGATTATTACACGGGCATGGTCTTCGAGGCCGAGGCTCCCGCATTGGGTGCTGAGAAGCAGATCTGCGGCGGAGGATCGTACACATTATCGGAGTTGTTCGGCGGGGAGAAGGTGTTCTCCACAGGATTCGCTGTCGGTTTCGATAGGATACTCCTTGCGGCAGAGAAGGAAGGGCAGACCTATGAGAAGGAAGGCATCGATGCATATGTCGTTCCTGTTTCGGATGATGTTAGATTAGAGTCTGCGAAGATAGTGACCATGCTCCGTGATGAAGGCCTGAGGTCGGACATAGACATCATGGGTCGTAAGATGGCCAAGGCCATGAAGTACGCATCGATAACAGGCGCGAAGAACGTCATAATAATCGGTGCCAAGGAACTGGAATCGTGCTCTGTCACAGTAAGGGATATGGTATCCGGTGAGCAGAAGGTCATCAAGATAGAGAATCTCATAGAGGAATTGAAGAGCAGACAATGAATCGGGCCATAAGGCCCATTCAATTCCTATCCATGGTCTGATTCAGAAGGAAATCAGCTCTGGAGATCATCGGGTTCTCACGTCTTACGTGCGTGAATCTCACATTCGGTATCAGCGATGAGAGTGTTTTGGCATCATCGTTCAATTCCTTCATATCAGGTGATTTCACTTTATATTCGCCTCTCATCTGTTTGATCACGAGTTCGGAATCCATGACGAACTCGACATCATCATCCTTTAGTGCGAGAGCTTTGGTTATGGCGCAGATCAATCCTCTGTATTCTGCATAATTATTGGTATGTACACCAAGGAATTCGGTGTATTCCTCAAGGATCTCGCCATTTCTCGTGACGACCACGGCGAAAGCCGATTTACCAGGATTTCCGCGGGATCCCCCATCGGAATAGATCTTCAAGGACATCAGTAGGTGAGCTCCCTTTTCACTTTGTTCTCATCATCCACCAATACGACTTTCGCATGTATCGGTTCATCTGTGAGTTCAAAGCCCATGATGATTATCTTATCCCCAAGATTACAGAGGTGTGCGGCCGCACCGTTCAATGCGATGATGCCTGATCCCCTTTCACCAGGGAGCGTATAGGTCTCGAGACGTTTTCCATTGTTGACATCGGCGATCAATACCTTCTCGCCGACCCAAATCCCGGATCTCTCCAACAAATCGACATCTATCGTTATGCTCCCTTCGTAATCCAATCTCCTTTCCGTAACGGTCGCCCTGTGGATCTTACTGCGAAGCATCGAACGCATGATGTAGCATTAATTCAAACCGATTTATATAAACTAGCATCATTTTGGAGGAATTTAAGTAATACGTATCTGGAAAACTTATTAATTACCATCTCTGTTATGCCTCCATGGCTTCAGATAATACCACGAAGGCATGCATGGCGTTGTTCATCGCAGGCCTATTCATTATTTCGGCATTGGTCGTTATACCCGTCGATACCGACGGTGCCGACGGTGCCGGATTCACGATCACGGATCAGAAAGGGAACGAAGTAAGCTTCGATGGTCCTGTCGATCACATCGTCACTGTTGGAAAGGGCATTACAGCCACTGTTATACAGCTTGGTGCAGTCGATAAGATCGTTGTTGCGGACAAGTACTCCAACACTGACGAATCATCATTGTTCGATGCATTCAGAGCAAGGGTCAGTGAGGGCAAAGCGACAGCAGGAGGTACTATCTTCGATTCAGGCAGAGAATCTCTGAAGGCTGAGATCATCGATGCAGCCGATAAGGAGAAGAGATTTGACAGGGCAAAGGATGTCGTACTTCTCACCGGATCGGATACATACTTGGTGAAAGGCGGACTCATCGATTTCCTTAAAAATGAAAGTTTCAGGGTACTTGTATGGAATGATGTGTATGAGTACGATGACATCATCGCATTGGTCAAAGACATCTCTATGATCGTAACTGGAAAGGTATCGTCGGATGTCGATGATATGAAGGCTGTGAAGGAGAAGGTATCATCCAAACTTTCAGAGAATGGGATAATCGATGCTAAGAAGACCAAAGCATTCTATGTCACATACAGCGGAAATGTGTTCAAGGTAGGTAACAAGGGATCGATCGCAACATCCATGATCGAAGCAGCTGGAGGTAATGCGATCACCATCGATACGTCCAAGAAGGGCACGACATATGAGAGGAATCTCACAGAGATAATCGAGACGCACGGGAAGGATGTCGTCATATTCGCAGATAACACCATCATGAAGAATGAGAAATATCTCTCTGATCTCAGACAGGCTGTAGGTAACGATGTTAAGGTAGTTGGCCTGAACCCGCTTTGGAACAACTATTCGATCGAGAGTATGGAAGGCGTCAAGACGATAGCTGGTGCGATGTATTCGGATATCTTCCCCGAGTGGGATACATCGAAGTCAGCGGATTCCAGTGATGATAACATCATCATCTACGTCTCTGCTGCAGTCGGCGCATGCGTACTCATCCTCTGTGCCGCAGTGTATCTGATGAGACGCAATTGAAACATTGAACTACAAGGCCGAGATCAGGGATAACGTGTCCAAGGGAAAGAAGATAGCAATAATGATCGTGATACTGATCGTAGCTGCGATCATCTGTGCTTTCCTAGATCTATCTTGGGTCTCGGCCAATAAATCCTATACATTCAAAGAGGTATGGGACACGCTCATCGGCGGAGGCACGTGGGGATCCAATATCATCATTATTGATATGAATCTCCCGCGTGTCGCGATCGGTATTGTTGTCGGCGCAGGATTAGCGATATCTGGTGCTGCTATGCAGGCGGTATTCAGGAATCCTTTGGCATCCCCTTACATCCTAGGCCTGTCATCAGGAGCATCATTGGGTGCAGCCATCTCGATGTTGTTCACGATACCATTCATACCGATGATGATCGTGACTCCTGTCCTAGCATTCGTCACGTGTTTCGCTACGATGATAATCGTCTATTCGATGGCACGTGTCGGAGGCGTGGTGAGGACAGAGACACTGATCCTGTCGGGTGTGGCGATATCCTCATTGTTGTCAGCATTGGTGTCATTCCTCACGTTCATATCGGGAGATAAGCTGGAAGGGATAGTGTTCTGGTCCATGGGTAACCTTGGCGGTGCGGATTGGAATGAGATCGCGTTCTCTGCACCAGTCATCTTGTTATGCTCTATACTGCTTATGATGCAAGCCAAATCTCTGAACGCATTGATGTTGGGGGATGTACACGCGATGGATCTGGGGGTCAACGTGAAGAACTGCAGACTCTCAGTGCTCATACTTACGACAGTGATAGTGGCATCCGCGGTATCATTCACTGGTGTCATCGGATTCATCGGATTGGTCATACCGCACATATTGAGGATAGTGCTCGGACCGGACAATAGGACGATAATGCCGATATGTCTTATCGCAGGTTCATCGTTCATTCTGATCTGCGATTATCTTAGCAGGATTATAGCACCACAGTATGGTACGTTACCGATAGGCGTTGTCACGGCATTGATCGGTGCACCCGTGTTCATCTATCTCCTTATCCGTAGGAAGAAGGAGGTGGGTTGGAATTGACATTAGAGGTCAGTGATGTATCGTACTGCTATTCGAAGAGCATCGTTCTCGACGGGATATCATTCACTGTAGGTAAAGGTGAGATCCTGGGGATACTCGGTCCGAATGGATGTGGTAAGACCACACTTCTGAAGAATCTCAACAAGAACCTCAGTCCATGTGGCGGTTGCGTATTGTTGGATGGGGATGTTCTAGAGGATATCAAGAAGAAGGATGTGGCGAAGAAGATCGCCGTTGTTCCGCAGACCAACGAGATCCATTTCTCATTCACCGTCAGGGATGTCGTATCCATGGGCAGGATGCCGTTCCAAGGTATGATGTCCGGCGAATCCGAGGAGGATAAGAGGATAGTCGATGATGCTATCAGACAGACCGGACTCGAGAGGTTGGCAGATCGTCATATCAACACCATGAGCGGAGGCGAACGTCAGCGCGTGATAATCGCAAGGGCGATAGCACAGACGCCGCAGATAATCCTGATGGACGAGCCCACTCTGCATCTTGATATCAGTATGCAATTCGATGCCTTGAACCTCGTATACAGATTGGCAAAGGAGAATGGTCTGACCGTTATCATCGTATCTCACGATCTCCCTATGGTGGCGAGGTATTGTGATAGGATATTGATGATCCATGATCACAAGATCCATGCGTTGGGAACTCCAGAGGAGGTTCTGACGCCTGATAATATGCGCATCGTGTTCAACGTCGATGCTGAGTTGAGATACGATGAGAAGATCGGAAGGAATACGGTAATACTCCACGATTCATACGGCCCTCGTTGATTCCGTGACGAGGCGCGATATTCTACGATCATCTTGGTGTGAATTGTATTGATAATGATAAATTCGACGCAGACGCGTCGCTATTTCGTAAATTTTAACAGAAGATGAGCGCCCCGGACGGAATTCGAATCCGTGTCGGAGCCTCGACAGGGCTCCATGATAGGCCACTACACTACCGGGGCGTGTATGGTGAAGATGAGTATATACATTCCATATTTAATCCTATCGTGAGTTAACATCGTTTACAATATTTGCCACAAAGCCAGATGTATTATACTACGCATGAAATCAAGCAACCATGGCAGATGACATAGTCGCTGACTACATGGTCAGGGATGTTGAGACGGTGAGTCCGGAGATGACCGTTAAGGAGGTCATCGACAAGATGTGCAATTCTAATTTCCACGGGTTCCCTATAACGGAACGCGGATATCTTCTCGGATTCGTCACGGCGAAGGAACTGCTCAGATTCGCCAACCGCCCCAATGCCACGATGAGGGAGGTCATGAAACGCGGTACCGTTTGTGTCATAGCCTCGATGAAACTCAGTGATGCGACACGCGTATTGTTCAGATCCGGATTGAGGAATCTGCCTGTTGTGGATGAGAACAAGAAACTCATCGGTATAATCTCTAATATCGATATAGTGAGGTCGCAGATAGAGAAGAGCAGACCATCCAAAGTGATCAGTGTAAAATCGTTCTTGGAATCGCAGAACGGCCTTAGGATCAAGATCGTGAACATGGATGTGCCCATGAAAGAGGTACGTCCATCTCAGAAGGATGTCTACATGGACGAACTCATCGGAAGACAGTATGAGATCAAGAGAGGCCTCTATGAGCCTTTGATATGCATCAAGAGGCGCGGAGGATATCTCATCGTGGATGGACATCACAGGGCTATGGCTGCGTATCAGTTAGGTCTCGAGAGTTTCAAAGCCATAGTTTTGGAACCTAATGATCTTGATGTCACACTTGGATTGGAGAGGACGGCGGAGAAATGGGGTCTGCACACATTAGATGATGTGAACATAATAGAGGGTTCCAAACATCCGTTCATACAGGTCACTACGATGCTGTTGCCTGATGAATCATTGGGTAGCCTTACCAAGAGGTTAGAAGACTCTCAGTGATGGACTTATAATTCGTTCTTTGAATGATATGGGTTAGTCAGAGTGAATCCCATAGGCTTATGGTATTACGTATTACGTTTTGGTAATACTTAAGTATCCTGATTTGATAAGGAGAATAGGTTTCCATGGATAGAAAAATTGCATCTATCGCTATCGTAGCGGTGGCTTTGATAATCGTCGCGGGAGCGATCGTTCTCATCGGTGACAATGGTGGTGACGACACTCACAAGGTCGTCATAAAAGATAGCCTAGGGAACGATGTTGAGGTCACTGCTCCTGTGACCTCGTTCTGTACTGTGAATACGAATGCAGCCGAGTTCTTCCAGATGCTCTCCATCAAGGATATGATCGTTGGTGCCGATAAGGCGACGATCAGCAGTCTTGATACATACAAGAATGTGACGAACATAGGGGAGCACAAGAATCCTGTCGGAGAGAAGATCGCGGAGACAGGATCTAAGTTCGTCATCTCTCAAGCAGAAGCTAGATCGATGTCGGCAGCAACGGAACAGGCTCTCAAGGACAATTATGGCATCACGGTATTGCGCCTCAATTTCTATGGCGATACCATGTTGAGGGATGTTGAGCAGTTGTTGAAGATTATATCATCCGATGATGCTCGGAAGATCTTCGGAGAATACAAGGATACGTACAAGAAGACAGTGGATGCTGTCATGGACAAAGCCTCCAAAGCATCTGGGGATCCGTCATTCCTTTTCTTCTTCACAAGCATGAGTTCAACGAATGGAACCTACTATAACGAGAATTCCGAGCTTGGAAAGATAGCTGAATCCATTCACGGACACAATGCCCTCAAGGATATGAAGGTCACATCATCGACAAAGACATCCAAACCGGCTAAGGAGACTGTATTTGACTATGATAAATCAGGTAAACTCGATTACGTCTTCATCAGGGCCGTATCCGGACATACAGCTGCAGCGGACTATCAGACCTTCATCAAGACCGGCGGTGATTTGAATTTCAATGAATTGAATGTAGTCAAGAACAAGAACATCTTCGTCATCGAGACAGATGTGCTCTCTGGACCACGTGACTACATCGGTTATGTGTGCATAGCTGAGGCATTCGGAATGGACACTGGATTGGATTACAACGAATTGGTCAATTCTTTCAACAAGAAGTATGGATTCGATGTGAAATACGGTTATATCATGGAACAGTTCCCTGTTGAATGATGGGGTGCGAGTTATCATGGATCAGGAGGGAGAAAGAACGGATGCGGGAAATCGTCTGAAGAAGATCTACGTCGCATCCTCCCTCCGTAAAAGGACATTCATAGCGATCGCCTTTCTCCTTTCATTGGTGGCGGTCGTAGTATCTGTGAGTATAGGCGCGGTCGATATCCCATTGAGTGATACCGTCCGCGTATTCCTGCATGCTATACTTTCTCCTTTCTTCGACAATCCGACTACCCCTTGGTATCCTGATATAATACTCAATGCTAGGTTGTCACGTACCATACTCTGCCTGATCACCGGATTCAGTCTCGCGATGTCCGGTGCTGTGATGCAGAACATCCTTCGCAATCCATTGGTAAGTCCTTTCACATTGGGATTGTCATCTGCCGCATCCTTTGGAGCGGCGATAGCGATCCTCTTCGGAGCAGGGATCACAGGTTCGGTCATGGTGCTGGGCCATGAGTTCTTTGCCAAGAACATGTTCATCGCTGGATTGGCCATAGTATCAAGCTTGATCAGCGTATCATTGGTCGTATCATTGTCGCGTAGGAGTGGCATATCGCGCTCGACCATCATCTTGACGGGAGTCATAATAAGCTATCTGTTCCAAGCTGGTATCAGTGCGATAAAGTATTTCTCGAATGATGATGCGTTGAGGGAGATCACGCTTTGGTTGATGGGAGGCATGTGGAATGCTTCATGGGGTGTTGTGTATCTTGTCCTGCCGATCGTGGTGATCCTTGCGATAGTGATAGAATTCATGTCATCCAAGGTCAACGTCCTTGCAGCCGGTGATGATGTAGCTGAGAGCCTAGGTGTCGACGTCAAGAGACTTAGAATATCCCTCATGGTGTTATGCACAATCATATCGTCCGTGTGCATAGCATTCACAGGTATCATAGGGTTCATCGGATTGATCGCTCCACATGTGACAAGGATGTTCATAGGCAATGACAGTCGTTACCTTTTCCCTGCATCAGGGGCTCTGGGAGCATTCATATTATTGTCATCGGATATCGTCGCGAGGATGATCATCCGTCCGGAGGAGATCCCTGTCGGGATCATAATGTACCTTCTTGGAGGGATATTCTTCATTTGGCTCGTCTGCAGTCGCAGGAAGGAGGTCTCATTATGACACTCAGCATAGAGGGAATGAGGCAAGGATATCATGACAACATCGTCATCGATGACATATCATTCGACATCGAGAAAGGCGAGATGGTATCCATCCTTGGACCGAATGGCAGTGGCAAGTCCACTCTGATAAAGACCATATGCAGGATAATGATGCCGTTATCCGGAAATGTATCTGTGGATGGGGTTTCAATCCAAGGCATGGAGCCGAAAGAGTTCTCGCATCTGATAGGCTATGTTCCGCAGAAGTATATGCCGACGGATTACGTGACAGTGTTCGATTCCGTTCTCATCGGAAGGGCGCCATATATGTTCTGGTCATATTCGGATGCGGATTTCTTACATGCTGAGATGGCCATGGATAGGATGGGGATATTCGATCTGGCTGAGAAATATGTCAATAACATATCCGGAGGACAGATACAGAAGGTCGTTCTGGCGCGTGCTATAGCTCAGGATCCGGAGTATTTCATCCTTGATGAGCCTACGAGCGCTTTGGATCTGAAGAATCAGATGCTTGCTCTCCGCACCATAAAGGATGTGATCTCTCAAGGGAAGGCAGGTGCTCTTGTCGCCCTCCATGATCTGAACCTTGCGATGCATTTCTGCGACAGGGTCATTCTTCTGAAGGATGGTCACATCCATTCCTCAGGAAGGCCTGTCGATGTGATAACCGAGGACTCCATTCGCGATGTATATGGTGTATCATCGGAGATACTCGAAGGCAGGGATGGTCTGTTCGTTCATATCCTAGAGGATGAATGAGCTGATATCATTACCTTGTATCTCAGAACGCTTTATGGATTTACATGACATAATTGATATATTATGTGATTTTTTGACAGAATCATGGCGTTGATGTCTGTCCTAGGCAACATCAGGTATTGGGTTTTGGCAGGAGCGATTATAGGTCTTCTGGGAGGCGACCTCATAGGTTCCAAATCAGGAGATTTCTTAACTTTCACATTGGTATTGTTGATGTGCTTCTCTTTGACAGGATTGAGATTCAGTAAGAATGATTTCAAGGAGAACAAGAGAACGATATTGATATCGACGATAGTGGGTGTGTTCATCTCTCCGATCGTGACATTGATCATCGGTTCTCTGTTCGATGATATATACTGGGAGGGATGGGTGCTGTTGGCATGTGTCCCTTGCGCCATAGCGGTGATATCCGGCGCTCTGTTGATGGGCGCAGATACGAAATTGATGACTTTATCGGTCACTGCGATCTATATCGTGGCCATAATATTCACGCCTGTGACGGTAGCTTTGTTGACAGGGGGTTCAGTGGACCCTCTGACGATATTGAAGTACGTGCTCTTGTTCATACTCGTGCCGATGATAATCTCCTTGCCATTGGGCAAGATGAGGATACCGAAATCCGTGAACACGATCGTGATCAACTTCTGTTTCCTGGCGATGGTGTTGGTAGCATTCGGTAAATGCCGTGATACAATGATATCCGATCCGATGACAGTCCTGTTGATCGCTGTCGCATGTTTCATCAGGGTGCCTGTGATACATCTCGTGTCGGAGATGGTGTTGAGGAAAGCAAAGGTGCCTGTCGAGAAGCGTATCCACTACATCCTGTTGTTGGGATGGAAGAACAGTGGTATGTCATTGGCGTTATGCATAACCCTCGTTCCAGATTCATCCGCAGTATTGCTGCCAGGTTCCATATCATTGGTGTTCGAACTGACATACATGATGTTCATGATGTGGTATTACAGCAGATTGAGGAAAGCGGATAGCATCGTTGTAGAATCGAGTTGCTGAAAAGAAAAAGGATCAGGGGACGAAGTCCCCCATCCGTTTCAAAGTTTGTTCCTAAGATTCCTGAGTTCATCAAGGATGATCTTCTGTTCCGTGGATGCGATCAGTTTCTTGGTCTTGATGACCGTGTCAGGGTTGAGAGAGACGTAGTCTATGCCTTCCCTCACAAGGAATTCGGTGAATTCAGGATATACCGATGGTCCCTGTCCACAGATACCGACGGTGACACCATTGGCGTGTGCTACTTTGATCAAGTGACTGATGGCCCTCTTGACAGCTTCGTTCCTCTCATCGAAGTATCCCATGCGTCCGAGGATATCCGAATCCCTGTCGGCACCCATGGTGAGCTGTGTGAGATCGTTGGAACCGATCGAGAATCCATCGCAGTATTTGGAGAACTCATCCGCCATGAAGATGTTGGCCGGGACCTCTGCCATGAAGTAGAGTTTGAAGTCCTTGCTTCTCTTGAGGCCGATCTCGTTCATCATCGCGGTGATCTCTTCGACCTCTTCGACGGTCCTGATGAATGGGAGCATGACACAGAGGTTCTTCATTCCCATCTCTGTCCTGACCTTCTTTATGGCCTTGAGTTCACAGATGAACGCATCCTTGTAGTCGGGTGAGACATACCTTGAGCAGCCTCTCCATCCGATCATCGGATTGTCCTCTGATGGTTCGTAGTCGGATCCGCCTTTCATATCGCGGTACTCATTAGTCTTGAAGTCGGATGTTCTGAGAACGACCTTCCTGGGGTAGAACGCACGGCAGACCTTGGAGATACCGTCCGCAAGCTTATCTATCATCTCATCGGAACGTCCCTCGGCTATCATGGCCATCGGGTGTTCTCCTACATAGTTGGTGAAGAGGAACTCGGATCTCATCAATCCAACTCCGTCGACAGGCAGTGCGGCCACTTCCTCGGCCTTGGTGGGGATGCTCATGTTGACCATCACGCCCGTACCTGTGATCGGCGCGGATTCAGCCATGACGACCTGCGTCGCTGCAGGTGTCGCATCGGATGATCCCTTCTTAGCGAGGTCACCTTTGTACACAGTACCTGTGGTACCGTCCACGGTGATTACCTGACCGTTCTTCAGGATGTTGGTGGCGTTCGTAGTTCCTACGACGCACGGTGTACCTAATTCTCTGGAGATGATCGCAGCGTGACATGTCATTCCGCCCTCGTTCGTGACTATGGCGGCTGCTCTGCTCATCGCAGGGACCATATCGGGCATCGTCATCGTTGTGACGAGTACGTCTCCGTCCTTCACGACATCAAGGCTCATGGACATATCGAAGATGACGACCTTGCCTGATGCAAGACCAGGACTTGCTCCGAGTCCTGTCGTTATTATGTCCTCGCTTGCCGCTTCGGTCTCGATGGTCTCATTGGTAGCGGAATCTCCGACGGCTGTGATCGGTCTTGCTTGGACGATGTAGACTTTGTTGTCCTCGATGCACCATTCCATGTCCATCGGTTTGTCGTAGTGGATCTCGATCTGTCTTCCGATCTCTGCGACCTCTGATACGCGACGGTCATCGATCTTCTGTAATTTCTGTTTCTCGTCAGGGATATCGACCTTGACGGTGTGTCCGTCCTTGGGGTCCTTGGTGTATTTCCATTTTTGAGTGGATATCCTCTTCTTCTTGACCTTCATGGTGTTCTTATCCACTTTGTACGTGTCGGGAGTGACCTCTCCTCCGACGATAGCTTCGCCGAGACCATATCCTGCTTCGATGACAATCTCCTTTACACCGCTGTTGGGATCGACTGTGAACATGATTCCCGATACTTCGGAGTTGACCATCTTCTGCACGACGACAGCGAGTTTGACGTCTTCGTGTGCGAAACCCTGTTTCTCACGATATGCGATCGCTCTTGCAGTGAAGAGTGATGACCAACATTTCCTGACCTTGTCGAAGAGATCATCCTCTCCGTGTACATTGAGGTATGTCTCCTGCTGACCTGCGAATGATGCGTCAGGGAGGTCCTCGGCTGTTGCGGATGAACGCACGGCTACGAATCCTTCCTTGCCTTTTCCGAAGAGTTTGTTGTAACTCTTGACGATGTCTTCTTTGAGATCCTTGGGGATCTCGCATGTCTCGAAGATGTCCCTTATCCTCTCGGATGCCGCCGTGAGGCTATCGTCCGAACTTCTGTCGATGGATTTGAGTTCCTCATTGATCTTTTCGAAGAGGTTTGCTTTCTTTATGAAATAATCATATGCGGATGTGGTGAGGACGAACGCATTGGGTACAGGGAAACCTGCCCTTGTGAGCTCTCCGAGGTTGGCTCCTTTGCCACCAACGATGGGTATGTCATTCACACACAATTCATTCACGTCGACTATCTTTCTGTCCATAGTATCGCCGGTACCGAGTCTTCGGGGCCCATCCGCCCTTGCTCTGATAAACAAATCATTTTCTTGTTTAATAGTCTTTGGATGTATTTTTAGTTTAAATCAAATATATTTATTTTAAACTCAAATATAATTTATATATGCTGGCTATATTGTTAATATATAAAATTTAGTAATTACTAAATTAAAGATTTATTGATTCTATGATTTTTCATAAGATGGTGCTCCGTTCTAACTAAATTTTCTTTTTTCAATGATATTTAGACGATTCGTATCATTCATTTTTTTTTCATCTCAGTTTTTTTTCATATGCTGGCTTCTATTTTCATGAGGGAACTTTGGTATGAAATATCTATTTTCATGAGGGAATATGAATTTTGATTAGACAAAACAAACAAAGGTATTTCCTGAAATGAGAGGTGGGCACATATGAGTCGATTATCAAATTCTGTCGGAATGAGAAGTATTAATCATCAAAATGTTGTCTGTGGCACGCTCAGAAAGAGAATTCAGTTTTTCTATGGGCGAAATATGGTATGGTGGATGTGGGCCTCCTGATAACTCATGGCCCATGTAATCTATCAATAAAAGAAAATCAATGGAGGGAATTCTCCCTCCAGTTTAAGGTTTCATTTCTTCTTGACGACCATCGTCAACACAACGAGTGCGCCGATCATCATTGCAATGGCAACAACGAACGTTTCGCTTGGATTGAGTACTCTCTTGGATTTCTTAGTGACTCCATTATTGTTATTCCATCCATCGTCGCTCCAATCATCATCAGGCACCGTGGGCGTACTGGGTGTACTTGGTGTCGTGTATACGATACCATACACCGAGTTATGGTTGGTTTTGAACGTGATCGTTGATGATGCCTCATCCACTACGCCACCCATCAATATCTCGTCCCCAACATCAGGGTAGTAGTACACCGAAGGCGTTCCCTTACCACTAGTGAACGGTAACGTGATATCCATCGGAGCACCATTCATCGTCTCACCATCCTTATCGACGGTGATCTCGAACTTCTCCCCATCCAATTTGGTTATAGATGCTTTGATGTTGCTACCGGATGCGGATTGTATCGTGTTGTTTCCTAACGATATGTTCACGTTGTTCGGAAGTTCTATGATGATGTTGGTGGTCGTGGAGCCCTCGCTAGGTATATTGAACTCCACTTGGCCATTGATGTGTGCAATCACGATCTCTCCCGATTCTGTATTCCATTCAGCCGTCAGGTTGATATCATCCTTCACTGAAGCATCGAAATCATACTGCCTACCTTTGTTGAACCAATCGATGAACGTGTGTCCATCCCTTGTCGGTTTTTCGGGCCTAGCGACCTTCTCATCGTAATTCAATTCGATGGACCAGTTGGCATTCCCATTGTTGGGGAGGAAGGTGACAGTGACCACCTTCACAGAATATGTCACGGTGATCTCGATGTCATCGTTACCCATTACGCCCTTGATCACTTCTTTATCAGGAACGTATCCTTCGACCACTGGTGAGATGAACTCATATGATTCCCCGATGCGTATCTGGGCCCTTATCTCACTTGGAGTGGCGAAGTTCTTGTCTCCAGGCGGTCCGCTGTAGTTGATGATAAGATATTGGGATCCTGTTGTAGTCTCTGTCCATATCGCTTCGAATTCTAGATCGTTATCTGGCATCGAATCGGGTACATCGGGACTCCAGCGGAATGTGTATCCTTCACGGGAAAGTTCTGGAAGTATGATCTCTGAGGCGTATGAGAATGTTCTGCTGAATTCTCCGTCAGATTCCTTGGTCCATCCTTCGGGTGTCTCAAGATCGGTCTGACCGGTCTTTACTTTGATCTTGTGTTCGTTGGCGGAATAGGTCACAGTGATGACAACATCACTTGTTCCCATCGTGCCATCTACCTTTTCACGATCAGGCGTATATCCTGTTATCGATGGGATGTCTATGCTATATCTCTCGCCGTCAGCGTAATGCTTCTCGATCTTATTCGGTACAGTGAAATTCTCATTGGGGCCGATAAAATTGATGATTACACTTCCTCCGGACAGTGGTGTCCATGAGGCATAAGCTCTGACGAAGCCTGTTCTGCCTTCGGGGATGCCTTCTACCTTCTCTGTAAGTTCTGGATCGGAATACCATCCATTGAATGTGTACCATTCACGAGTGGGATTCTTATACGTGACCGATTGTGTCATTGTGTAGTCAGGTATGCTATCGATCGCATTGTCGCCGCCGTTGGTATAGTATCTGATATTCCATTCGACAGGGATGTATTCTACATGTATGACTGTGTCTGTAGCACCCATCTTCCCTTCCAGATATTTACTTACTGGGGTGTAACCGGTAACATTAGGGGAGAGGATCTTGTATTCATCTTTTATTTTGAACTTTCCGACGTAATCTCCAGGTGCTTGGAATTTACCGTCATTCGGACCGGAATATTTAATTCTCAACTCATTCTCAAGAGCTGTCCATTTGGCATAGACAATGATCTTATTTCCAGTGACATTGAGATCTATGCTCTCGATCTTATTGGTGAAATTTAAATCTGCATACCATCCATCGAACCTATATCCTTCATAGACTGGATCATCAAGTGTCACCGTGCCTCTGTGGGATGCGTAATACTTGAAGTTGGTCGCAGGCAGGGTGGCACCATAGTAATACACCATTTCTTTCCTTGCACTATCAAGACCTGTGTCGTAATAATGGATCGTCAATGACTGATCTTTTGTCGGCATATCGAATTCTGTGATCTCTGGAGCGTATGTTTTTCCGCCGACGGCGATGTCCCTTATTCCAAGGTTATTAAGTTTGTTCTCTCCCCATTCCACCTTGCCCGTGAATGATTGTGCATTGGTTCCAAAATCAAAGGTTCCATCATTAGGTCCAACGAGTGTTATCGATAGATTGTATGTATCTTTCTTCCATTTGGCTGAAAAAGTAACACCAGAGTAGACTGGATATTCACTTCCAGGCTGATATTCTCCATATAGACTTGAGAACCACGATTCAAATTTATGGTCTTTGTATGTGAAACCACATTCTGGAAGGATGATCTTGGTACCAGAAACAACAGTTATGGGATCCATCGTCCCAACGACATAGTTCTCATCCTTGTAGTTTGTAGAGTAAAGGAACTTGACTGTGCTCATAGTCTCTATGTCGCACCAGAATTTCTTATCTCCTGTACTGAATTTGGATATCTTATTCACATGGTTGGTCTTGTTTTCATCGGAGTACCATTTGGTGACACCGCCCCCTATTGGCAAGACATATTCGGAAGTGTATGAGTAGGCAGTCTTAGGGGCGGTCGTGGTCAGATAGCCATTGAGGCTAGTGCCGTATTCTATCTTGTATATGTTGCTCTTGTAGTACACATTGATTATGACATCAGAGCCTGATATCTTTCCTGAGACGAGTTCTATGGATGCTGTGTAGTGATTCACCACTGGCGATGTTACAGCGAATATTTCGTTGTTGGTGATCATTTTGGTATGTGTTGCAGGAGATGTGAATGCACCATCCTTTATCGGACCGATGTAATTGATCGTTAGTTTGTATTCCCCGCCGTTCCATATCGCATTAAGTGTCAACGGAACATCAGAATTCCTGTTGGATGCTGAAATTACTTCTCTATTTGCATAGGTCTTGGAACCATCTGTCCATCCACCGAACGTATATCCGTTGCGAATGAAGGTGTTGGTGGGCAATGTGACGGATTCTCCAGCTTTGACGAATATGGGATTCATGGAACCGGACCCGCCTGTGGCATTGAATTTTATGAAATAACCTGGTTCGGTAACATATTCCGCATGATATTTTTGGAGGCCGGTTATGTCATTCTCATTTTTGTATACCCAATCCTTGAATACGTATGTGATTCCGCGCGACACATATCCGTTCGGTTTTTCTGTCGGGCGATGTAAACTGCTTCCATAGGTGTATTCTGTGGTTTTGAAAACATTGCCATCATGTTCGATGAATTGTATCTGCACTGTTGTCAATTCTGTGAATTTGGCATTGAGTATAAGATCGCTCGTCACTACCATGCCGTTCGTATATCCGTCCCAATTGGAGAATGCATACACTTTGCCTGTTGACTTTTTCTTCACAGGGTCCTTAGGTAGAACGATCTTCTCACCAGGCTTCAAAAATTCTTTGTAGTAGGTATTCCCGTCGACTTTGAATGTCACCATGTATCCGTCTTCATTGTTCGAGTATGATTCGTAGAAAAGGAAGTAACCATTCCTATCCTTTCCTCCTTTGACGAATGTCTTTCCTGCTAGCGATGAATCATTGTTGTATTTCATTCCATCTGAATTGAAAAAGCTCATACTATTTGCTTTGAAGGTTTCAAACGTTTTTGGGAATTCAATGGATCTCAAAGATTCACAATGATAGAACGCATCATCATCAACGGTGAGGACATTCGCTGGGATCACAATAGTCCGTAAGGAGGTACATTCTTTGAACATCCCGTTGCCAACAACACTGATACCATCGGGGAGGCGAGCCCCCACAAGATTCTCACATCTTTCGAACACCGATTTACCAAGTTCGGTCACGGTATCTGGAATCTCTAAATTCACGAGGGATGAACATTTGCTGAATGCATAATCGCCTATCTCCTCAGTACCATATGGGATGATCATCCCAGTGATGGATGTACAACTGGAGAATGCAGAATCACCAATCTCCTTTATTGTTTTTGGCAGTACCAATTCTTTCAAGGATGAACATTTGCTGAATGCATGATCTCCAATGATCCGTAAGGAATCAGGTAGATTGATCTCTTCCAACGATGAACAGCCATCGAATGTATTATTTCCGATGACCTGTAGTGAATCAGGTAATTCGATTCTTTTAAGAGAATAACAATCTCTGAATGCAGAATTGGTCATCGTTATCAATGTTGATGGTAGGGTGACGGAGGTGAGGTCTTTGCAATGGAATGCATACCCATATCTGTCCGAGCCGATGTATTTCACTCCTTCAGGAATCATCGCCTCTTCTACCTTGAGTGGGCAGAATACCACAGTCTCTCCATCTTTGGTCAGAACAAGATTGTTCTTGCTCATGAAGTATGGATTTTTCTCGGAGACCTCGATGAATTCGAGACCAGTACTACTGAAAGTGGAGCTCCATGTGATATCTCTGACATTCTTCGGGATGTAGATGTAACGTAACTGGTCGCACCCTTCAAAAACAAAATCACCCATTCCCTCCAATGATTCTGGAAGTATGACGGTCTCTAATAACTCACAATCAGCGAAAGCATAATTATTGATGAACATGACATTCTCGGAGACTTCGATGTACTGAAGTTTCTCACAATCTCTGAAAACGTTGTTCTTGATCTCAGTGAGGTTCTTCGGCAGTTTCACTTTTTCCAAGTATTTACATCCCGAGAATGCATAAGGCCCTATGTCGGTGACGCTATCGGGGATGTCTATCGATCTCAGCCCTGGTGTTGAATCATTCGTTGCATAAAATGCCCAGCTGCCGATTCTTTGAAGCGTGTTCGGCAAAGTAATGGATTCCAATCTTGTTTGACCTTCAAATGTATTATTTCCTATTTCTACAACCGTGTAGGTCTTTCCATCGTTCTCAACAGTCGGAGGAATTACCAAAGGTTTGTCTTCATCATTGTGGTGGTTGTAACTTCCTTTTACGGTGCGTACAGTAAGATCTTCCTCAGAACATATTTCATATTGAACAAGTCCTGAGTAAAAATATTTTGATGTCGCATCGGATCGGTCATCAAACGCCAAAAAACTTGCAGATGCAATCACAAGGACGCAGATGGCTAAGCCAAGAAACGTTCTTTTATTCATACATGGCGCATCACACAAGAATATAAAAATTGATGTAAAGATATATTCGATATAGAGTTTCTAAATGTAATACAGAGTAGTGAACTGAATTATATTGACTATATATGTCGCTAAAGCTACTTTGAATGAGAATATAAAAGTGGCCGACAGCGTTTCTGAGTTCCCGTACACTTGCGCAATACAGTACAGTCAGAGACGCAGGCGGGCTTTACTGCCGGGTTCGGAATGGGACCGGGTGTTACACCGCCGCTATGGCCGTCGTACCGAAACATGGGATAACTAAGTAATATTTAAAACTTTATACCAGCACAGTTAGCAATATTGCGATCAATCCGCCGATTATGCCTGTGCTGCAATTGTTCATATATTTGCTCATGTGACCTTTTGATTCGATCGTAGCTCCGAAGAGACTGTCCAACATACAACCTATGAATCCCGCCAACATCGGCCAGATGATATCAGGGTCGTATTCGAATCCGTATATCGCAATCCAACCGACCATCGTCACAAAAATCGATGCGAGGATACAAGCGACCGTTCCAAGAAGTGAGATCCCTCCGTCGACACCTGCATTGACCCTTTTGAACGTGGTTATGAGATACACTCTCTTATCCCTGGTCCCGATCTCACTCGCTGCCGTATCTGCAGCAGCGACAGCGATTGTTGAGATATATCCGATGGTCATGAGGTCATGGTATCTGTCGATAGTCATCACGTTCAACAATGCGAAGAGTATACAAGGCAACGCGACGCCGACGACATTCTTGGCGGTACGTTCGCCATGCGTACCTTCTTGGAGGCCTTCCTTTTTCTTTCTACTGAATCCCATCAGTGTAGCGACGAATCCCATCGTCGCGAATATCACCAGAAGGAACAACCATGTGACCGATCCGAAGAATCCGATGATCAGTCCTGTTATCGCGGCCGCGAATGTACCGTCCTTCGTCAAAAGATTGAATTTGTACGCGATGAATGAGAGGAGGATCGTCAGGCATATCACACAAACGACATCCATCCAGGGTTCAGGGAAGATCATCACGGTATCACGCTGTGAGCTTGTTCAGTATGTTGGTCGCATATTCAACGGCAAGATCCTTGTCGGATAACGGGTAGAACATGATCTTGCCTTGGGGGTATAACGTGACCTCGATATCCTTCCACGCCATTATGAGCATCAACCCCTCATCATTCTTCTTGATCTCGAATTCACCTTTCAATCTTCTACTGGCTTCGTCGAGGTCTAGATCGAACGATATGGATGGGGAGGCCATGAGGGCCTTCCCGCCGCAAAGTCTGGTGATATTGAACCTCATCTGTTCAGTTCCTCCATCGTCCTCACGACATTCTTCTTGAAATCATCCAACGATGATTCGTTTATTATCATCTTGTCCGCAAGTACCATCGTTTCCGCCAGACCCCAGGAGATCTCACGTTCATCACGTTGTCTGAACTCATCGATATCCTTGGGTGCATCATCGCGTCCGCGTTTGACCAATCTCTCGTATCTGATGTTCGGGGATGTGAATATGGCTACGACATGGACATCAGGCGTGATTCCCAGGTATGATCTGACCTCATCCATGCTCCTGCACCCATCGATTATGAAGATATCTCCATGCATCTTCTCGGTCGCACGTTTGGCCCAGATGTCGAATCCGAAACGCTCCCTCTCTATGTTGGCGAATCCGCCTACACTCAGTTCAGAATCTTTTGGATCCCTCTTCGAATAGTATTCCCTGACGATGTCGCCCATCCTCAGGAACGGGATGCCCGTCCCGCTTGCGGCGTTGAGGAACTCCTCCTTACCTGAACCCGGCATCCCTGCGGTTATGATCATCCTCATGATATCACAAGAGATTATCGGATATGTTGGTGAGTTTCCTCTCGCAGTACATGCATCTGAGCACAGGAGGGTTCTTCGATATCACATCGAACTCAGGTTCGATGGGTTCACCCTTGTTGGTTATGCAATCGGGGTTGCTGCATCTTGCGAGTCCGACGACATGGTTGCCGATATCCACTTTGAACTTGTTCGCGACATAGTAGTCACGAATGATGACGATAGTAGCCTGCGGTGCGATCAGTGCGATCTTATCCACCGTGTTCTGATCCAATTCCCTGTCCTCGATCTTCACGACATCCTTCCAGCCCGATTCAAGCTTCTTGGAATATACGTGCATGACGACGATTACAGTGGAATCGATGGTGTTCTCGTTCACACCGAGGATCTTCAGGACGTTCAATGCCTGACCGGATGTTATATGATCTATCACTGTACCGTTCCTTATCGGTGCTGCTTTAATCTCTTCGGACATCAGAGCTCACCTCCCATCACGGATGCGAGCAATGCCATCCTTATGGGTATCCCGTTGAAGGCCTGTTCGAAGTATTTCGCATGCTCCGTGGAATCCACTTCAGGAGCTATCTCATCGACCCTAGGCAACGGGTGCATGACTATGAGATCCTTCTTGGATTCTCTGAGGGCTTCATTATTCACTCTGTACATTCCGGCGACCTTCTTGTATTCGTTGGGATCGGGGAATCTTTCCCTCTGTATGCGTGTGACGTAGAGGACATCCGCATCCTGTATGACATCGTTCAGATCGTCGGTCATGTATGGGTTGCATCCTTCGGATTTGAGTGATTCTATGATGTCATGTGGCATCTGCAACGATTCGGGTGCGACGAATGTGAGTTTCGCACCGAACATCGTCAGTGCGTGTGACAATGAGTGTACTGTCCTTCCGTACTTCAGATCTCCGAGTAGTACGATGTTGAGGTCATCTATGGATCCTTTCGATCTTTTTATGGTGAACAGGTCGAGGAGCGTCTGTGTGGGGTGCGAACCTGCACCATCGCCTGCATTGATGACAGGGCTCTCAGCGACATTCGCAGCCAATCTAGCAGCACCTTCGTTAGGGTGTCTGAGGACGATCGCATCACAGTATGTGTCGACCATCCTGATGGTGTCCGCCAAGGTCTCACCTTTGGTTATGGAGGTCATGGATGTCTGCGTAACATCCATGACATGGAGTCCAAGCCTGTAGGCCGCACTCTCGAATGACATCCTGGTCCTGGTCGATGGTTCGAAGAAGAGATTGCCAAGGATCTTGCCTTCAAGACATTTGGTGCGTTTCTCACCTTTGGCGTAAGGCAACATCTCCTCTGCGAGGTCCATGATATATTCGACATCCTTCCTGGAGAAGTCCCTCATGGAGACTATATCTTTCCCAAAGAAGTTCACATCACTGCTCATGATTCCATGATGTCGTTCTTATTATAAATTGTGCGTGCGAGCGGTTATTAATGACGAGGGGATACACTGAACCTATGTTGGATGTCATAGCACGTTCACAAAGGGGCAGAGTCTGCGAGTACAAGAGATCCGATAGGTCCATCGTGACACCGTATGTCATAAAAGTGGATGGGGAGAGCAGCGATCCATTCCACATATCATTGGACGATGGGAAGAGAGTGCTCCACGTCATGGATATATCCGTGCCTCTCGACGAGGGATTGCTGACATCCGAATCATCCGACATCTATGCAGAGCCCGTTCTGATGGATGGGGTATGTGTCATCAGGTTACCATTCAAAGGAGAGATACCAGAAGGTACGGAAGTGTTGGTCGTTGCGAACGGCTACGAGCTCAGGGATGATGCACGCAAGCTCGTCAGTACGATCATCGAGTTGAGGGAGAAGGCAGGGTTCGGAGTATTGATCTGTATGTTAGGTGTGGCGGACGCATCAAATCTGGCACTCCTCTCATACATGGGTATCGACGTCTTCGACGATTCCGTAGCGAGATCATTCGGTATCAACAACATCCTCTCGACACCTGAGGGGGATATCGTCTGTGATTCCGATATGACCGAAAGGAATATCTCCATCATCAACGAGGAATCCGATAAGACGAGATCATTCATCGAAGGCGGGAGGCTGAGGGAGTTGGTGGATCAGAGGGAATTCTCCTCGCCTACATCCGTCGCTGTGCTGAGGTTGTTCGATGATGTGGGATACGCATACCAGGAAGAGGAATGCTCCACGGTCGGTTGTAGATTCGCTTGCAATACGGTACAGGCCCTCAGGAGACCAGAGGTACTCAGATACAGAAGGATGATCATGGAGAGGTATCACAAACCTGCGCACAAGCGCGTACTTCTTCTATTACCATGTTCAGCTAAGAAACCATATCACATCTCTAAGACACACAAGAGGTTCGCCTCTGCGATACACACATCCACACACGATACCGTTGTGCATGAGGTCATCATAACATCCCCATTGGGGATAGTTCCGAGGGAATTGGACATCTTCTTCCCAGCGAATTCGTATGACATACCTGTAACAGGTGAATGGAAGCCGGAAGAGAAACAAATCATCAGAGAGATGTTGTCGCATCTCTTGGAACAGGGTTACGACAAGGTGATATCCCATCTCGGAGAGGATACCGAGCTTATCAGAGGATTGTGCGAGCTTGAGGAGACTGTTGTCGGTGATCCGACATCACCTGCATCTTTGACCAAATTGGACGAGACGTTGAGATCAGTGACCAAAGGGATGAAATTCGGCAATTATGGGGACGATAGGAAGGAGACCATCCGTTCTGCTCTCGGATTCCAATTCGGTACAGATGTCGCTGATGCGATCATGGATGATGATACGACAGGCATGGGCAAGTTCCCCTATTGGAAGATAATGAGGGATAAGACGCAATTGGGGATGATGACCGCAGAGAGAGGTATGTTCTCACTTACGTTAGATGGCGCTCAGATCCTTGCGGATATGGGGAAGAATGTCGTAGAGATGATGGATTTCGAGTTGAAAGGCAATCTCTTTGCCATCGGTGTCACGAAAGCCGATCCTTCCATACGCATAGGCGATGAGGCCATAATAATGCTCAATGGGAAGGTCAAAGCGGTCGGTGTAGCGATGATGTCTGGAAGAGAGATGATGGAACTCAACCGTGGGATTGCCGTTAGAGTAAGACACAAATCGAAATGATATCGGTCGGTTGGGAGCATAGCCAGATATGTCGTATGCGACATATCAATCGGCGACCTCCCCCCTTCTTTATTTATATACTCGAAGTAGGGTGTTGATATTGTAGGCAATAAGGTGTTGCCTATCACCCTCCAGGCAGAGGGGAGACATACAACTATCCCACATTCTTTTCTATCCGCCCCTCTGCCTAGAAAATCCCAAGGAGGGTCATTCTTTTTTCTGAGATTCCTTCTCTTTGACCTTCACCATGGTACCGATCACTATGGCACAGATCGCAACCACCATCAGTAAGGAACCGATCATACTCACAGTCGTCCTGGAATCGATATTCACGAAGAGTGCGATCCCCATCATGAGTGCTCCGACGAGGAACAGGACCATCGACGAGATCAATATCATTGCAGACTTATCCATGTCCTCGCAATATCATTCGCTATATCTAAATTCTATCCGCTTCGAAAATCTTTATCAATCCATCTTTGGATGGATAGGTCATGCACAGGATATTGTTCGTCTGCCATGGTAATATCTGCAGGAGTCCGATGGCCGAGTTCATAATGAAGGATATCGTCCAGAGATCCGGGCGTGATGACTTCATCATCGGATCATGCGCCACAAGTACGGAAGAGATCGGTTGTGACATCTATCCTCCTGCGAAGAGGACGTTGGATATCCATGGAATCCAATATGAAACAAGGATGGCAAGGCAGATGACCTCCGATGATTATGATAAGCACGATCTTATCATCGCGATGGACAGGAACAACATCCGTAACATGTCTCGTTTCATCAAAGGGGATCCTGATGGTAAGGTATCGTTGATGATGGATGAGGTCGGGAGACACATCGATGTGGCTGACCCGTGGTATACTGGGGATTTCGAGAGGACGTACGATGACATATCCGAAGCATGTCAAGCATTGTTCTCAAGATTGATATGTGAAAAGAAATGAGGGGAGGTTTCCCTCTCCCTCGGTTTTATGTTTATTCGGCTCTGTTCTTGTTGAGGAACTTAGGACCTTTCCAGCTCCAGTCGCCCATGAGGTGCATGAGAGCAGGTACCATGAATCCGACCATGAGGAGTCCTTCTATGAGGATTCCGAAACCAAGTGCGAATCCGAATTCCTGGAGCATCGATGAGTTCGTGAGGAGCATAGTGAGGAATGTACCTCCCATGATCAGTGAACAGAGTGATGTCACTGGTCCGGCTTGTCTCACTGCGTCTTCGATAGCGTCGTGGTTGTCCATTCCCCTGAGCACGTTCTCTCTTATCCTTGTCGTAAGGAAGATATCGTAGTCCATACCGAGACCGAGGAGAACGACGAACAGGACTATAGGCACGAGCCAAAGCACAGGTATGTCCATCATTGTTCCGAACACGAAGTGTGTGAGTCCGACCGTTGTCATGATACTACAGACGATGGTGAGCATCGACCTTATCGGTGTAAGGTAGCTTCCAAGGATCAGGAACAGGAGCACTATGAGTGCTATTATCACAACTGTCCTTATGACATCGAATTGCTGCATGACTATGTTAGACACATCTTCCATTATGGCTGATATTCCGCCGACATATGTGCTGGCGAACATCGAGGCGTATACTTCATCGTATCCTCCCTCGCCGTGGAAGTCCTCTCTGACATCTTTGATGAATGCCATCGTGTTGTCGGACATAGGCTTCTCGGATGTTATCACCATCATCTTGACGTACTTTCCGTTGTCTGAGATGATTCCAGTGCTTACGTTGAGTATTCCGTCTATGATGTTCTCAACAGTTACGCCTGTGCCTGCTACGATCTCTGTATATGGGGCATCATAGAGTGTTCCCTCACCTATCGGGGTGGAGAGGAGTGTCTCTATGGGGGCCTTCACTGCAGACGGGAGTTTTTCGACGAGTGCGTGGTTGACCACGGACGGCGTAGGTGTCGTACCGGTCATGCTTGCGATCTCTTGTTTTGCTACATTGTAGAGTATCTGCCAGGAGTTAGCACCGCTGATCGTACTCACGATACCATTGACTTTGTTTCCATCGTCATCGGTCGCGTACTTGTATTTGGCTTCAAGCTCTTGCGAGATCTTCATTATCGTAGGTACGGTCGTTGCGAGTGCCCCATCTTTCCATATGAGATATGGTATTTTCATACCAGGACTCAGTTCAATCATTCTTGCTTTATCCACGATCGAATCGTTGAGTTCGAGCACGATGTATGTCGGCATGATCATTCCGCCGTCAGCCTCACCCATGATCGTGTTGAGTCCATCTATGGATTCCGAATCAGGCATGATGCTGATCATATCGGCTGAATCATCGCTCGTTGCGAAGATGTACACCATCGGTGCCATGAGGACGATACCGACGACGACTATGACTGCTGCATATTTGCGTGTGACATGTGCGACCCATGCGAAGTATTTCTTCGAGAGTTTGCAGATTGTTGCGTAGATACCAGTCGACTCGCCCCTGTCTATCTTGTTGTATTTGTTGATGTTAGCAGGCCAGAACACCTTCTCCCCTATGAGGTTGATGAGTGCAGGTGTGAATGTGAGCGCTGCTACGAGTGCTATCACTATACCGAGTGCAAGGACTATTCCCAAGGATCTTACCATCGAGAATGAGCATATGGAGAGTGCTCCGAATCCTATGATGACCGAGAGACCGGATGTGAAGACCGATTCACCAGCCCATTGGACGGATGTCTTCAATGCTGTAGAGTGATCGGCACCGTGTTTGAGTTCATCTCTGTACCTTGATATTATGAACAGTGAGTAGTCGCATCCTGCACCAAGCATTGTGACGAGGATAAGGACCTTCGTGATGTAGAACACACCCATGATGCATCCTATTCCATAAAGTCCTGTGAGTGCTACACCGAATGCCATTCCTACAACTGCAGGAGGCATGACTGCTGTAACAAGTGCACAGAAGAAGAGACCAAGCAGGATGAAGATGAGTGCTATACTCAACGGATCGATCTTTGCTATGTCTTCGTTGGATGATATCTCTGTATCGTAGTTGATCGCACTGTTACCTGTGACGTAGGTGGTGAGTGTCGAGTTGGTATTCGTCTTTGCTTCAGAGACTATGTTCCTGATGTTTCCAGTCTCTTTGCTGATGTTGATGTTATCTGCGGCCTCGATCGCGATCATCGAGATACCGGATTTGGTGGGATCGACTTTACCATATTCTCCATAATATGCAGCTTTAACGTCATCGACATACTTTGCATGTAAAAGATTGGAGAATTCTGCGAACAGCGCTTTGGCTTGTTCGAGTTCATCAGCCGAGTTGTATTTTATCACAAGGATCTCTGACAGGTCGACTGAATTGCTGAATTCGGTGTCTATCAACTTTTGTCCGTCCGTGGATTCGGAGTTGAGTCCTGACATCTGTGTAAGATCGTATTCGAGGACTTCGTCCGATTTCAATATGAATGGCACGGAGCAGACAAGTGCTACTATCCAAAGTGCTATGATGACTTTGGAATATTTTTCAATGAAATTCGCTAACTTTGCGAACATGTGCATTCACTAAATGCCCGTAGTCATAATGCGTATATAATGATTTTGAACATGCTCAAATGTTTATTTGTACGTGTTCAAAAACAATTCATTCACGATAACGATCATTACTATAATTTTACTAAATTAAACATATATTATTCTGATTTCTATAATGAATTATACAAAATTAAGATATTTTTGTAAGATTATCCATCTTTTGTTTCATTCATATCAGAGTTTGCTCAAAAATGTTCAATAAAAATTTGAGTACACTCAAAAGTTTATTAATGATGAGTTCATAACCTGCGATCGACAGAAATGGCAATATCAAGGTGCGCCGAGGAAAAACGTACTTCGGCCGAAGATAAACGTGAAAAATCACGCAGATGCATAATGGAAGCATCATTGGAGCTGTTCTACGAGAACGGTTACCAGAAGACGACCATAAGGGACATAATAAAGAGAGCAGGGATATTGAACGGAAGTCTTTACAACCGTTTCAAGAGTAAAGAGGAGATCCTGCTCAATATAGTGACCGATATGCTCAATGCAACATTGAGCGAATGCGAGACACTGTTGAAGAATGAACGCGATATGGTCGTAGTGACCATATTGCCCACGGCATTGGAGGTCTATATCTCAAGTCGCTCTCCTAAGGCGGCCGATCTCATGTACGAGGTCCACAGATTGTGGTCCACGGTCAATGAGTACACCAAGATGAACATCGATTGGATGAGGAGGTACTTCGACAAGTACGGCGTCACGATCACGGATACGTTGGATGCAGAGATCAGCTATCTCATGCTCTTGGGTTCCGTAGGTAACATCTGCGGATACTATGCGAACGGAGGAGATATCGATTTCAGAAAGATCCTGCACCACATGGCATCGCACGTCGCCATGGAGTTCAAACTGCCGATGTTCGATATCAACAGCACGATCGATAAGGTCATGTCGATCGTTGAGAAATGTCACATCGTGTTGTACGAGGACGGTCTCGATCTCATAGGTGTCGTAGAGAATTCCGATGCCCTTGTGCCTATACACTGAGATCAATGATAGGATCGATGGTTCCAACCATCGATCCTTCTTCTTTATTTTATATAATAATATATGTAGTGTGGGACGAAGTCATTTCGATGATATCGTCTATCCCGATTTCAAATACACAACAAGGAACAAGACAAGATGAGTGCGAGCGCCGGGATTCGAACCCGAGTTCTAACCTTGGCAAGGTTAAGTGATAACCAGCTACACTACGCTCACACGGGTAATCGGTAGATATGCTGGTTCCATATAAACCTTTTCAATGCCTCGTTTTTAAGACAAGTGATCGTCTGTACCATTCCTATAAATACTGTACATTAATACGAGTACTGATCGAAGATGGAGTCTGAGTCAGTCTCAGGCAGGAGAATGCATTATTATGATCAGCAAATTCACGGATTTGGGCATCTCAGAGGATGTCGCTAAAGCAATGGATGACGTCGGATGGGAAGAGCCCACACCTATACAGGTCGCAACGATACCTCAGGGATTGGAGGGAATGGACCTGTTCGGACAGGCACAGACAGGTACGGGTAAGACGGGAGCATACGCGTCGATAGTCCTTGGAAGGATACCCGCAGGCAAGAAGATACCTTCTGCGATCGTCCTTGTCCCTACGAGGGAGTTAGCACTTCAGGTAGCGGACCAATTCGACCTCCTTTCGAAATATACAGGACACAAGACGGTACCTGTCTACGGCGGTTCCGGAAAGAAGGCGGATATTGATGTTCAGATCAAATCGCTTCAAAAGGGTTCGGATATAATCGCTGGTACCACAGGTCGTGTCAGGGATATGATCCGCAGAGGTGCTTTGAATCTCACAGATATCAAAGTACTTGTCCTCGACGAGGCGGATAGGATGCTTGATATGGGATTCATCGAGGATATTGAGATGATCATGTCCTCCATGCCTAAGGACAAGCAAGTTTTGCTCTTCTCGGCAACTATGACCGAGGACGTGAAGAACCTCGCATACGATTACATGGACAAGCCGAAGGAGATAACGGTATCACAGGACGAGGTCGTCCTCGATCTCACCAAACAATACTACATATCCGTCGGAAGAAGGAACAAGATCTGGGCATTGTGCAGGATCCTTGATATCGATAAGCCGAAGGCAGTGATCTTCTGTCAGACCAAGAAGATGGTCGATATACTCGATGAGAGATTGAGCGAATTGCATTACAAGGTAGAAGCCATCCACGGTGACCTCCCCCAATCCAAGAGGGAGAGGGTCATACAGGATATCAAGGACGATAAGACGGATATCCTGATCGCTACCGATGTCGCCGCAAGAGGACTTGACATCGATGATATCACATATGTCATCAACTACGACATGCCTGATGATATCGACACCTACATCCACCGTATCGGAAGGACTGGTCGTGCAGGTAAGGAAGGTACTGCTATCTCATTCGTTACCTCAGAGGAGGAGCACATCGTCAGGGAGTTCTGTCACCGCATCAGCGGAATGACAATCGAGAAACGTGATGTGCCTGAAGAGGATGGCATGAAGGATACAGTGAGGAAGGTCATCGATTACGATCAGATCTCTGATGTGTTCGGCATGGTGAAATTCGAGGTCAACCTTGGTAAGAACGACGGATATGGGAAAGTGTCCCTTGCCGATTTCATCATAAGGAACACGAGGATCTATGACAACGCGATCGGTAAGATACAGATCGGTCCCGATTCGTCCATTGTTGAGGTCCACAAGGATTATGGTAACAGGATGACCAAGGATCTCACGAAGTGCAAGCACAAAGGCAAGCACATAACGGTGAAGGTCATTCAGAACTGAACAGGCCCCTCGGGGCCTCTTTTCCTCGTTATAAATATAATTCTGTAGATTCTCTTCCACCTCATGGAAGATAGGGTCAAGTTAGCGGTCGGAGAGACGAAGGAGATCATCCTTGACAGCAATCCTACCACAGGTTATTCATGGTCTATCATAAGATCGGATGGATTGGAAGTCATCGAAGAATTCATTCCGGATGATACGAACGGTCCCGTTTGCGGTGCTGGGGGTAAACAGCATTACAGATTGAGTGCTAAATGTCCTGGAGAATATGAGTTCATGGCAACCTATCGCAGATCATGGGAGAATGATGCGATAGAGACATTCTCTTTGAAGATCGATGTAGAATAAGATGGATGGGGGCGATCCCCACCCTGTTTTATTGCTCGATAACGACCAAGATATCTCCGATCTGGAGAGTATCGACGGCCTTTCCGTTGAGCATGAGTCTCTTCTCGAAGTCCAGATATTCAGCTGGAAGTTCGATGGTCCTTCCGTCGATATCGATCTTCATCGGACCGTCTGCGAGTCTCTTCGCTGCATCTGCAGGATCCATCTTCGCAATCTCTGCAACTATCGCCTTTGCATCCGCTTTGAACGCAGGTCCGAGTTTGGCGTGTACAGGTTTGACCGCTGTGTATTCCTCGGTGAGGTCTGCCTTCTCCACGAACTGCAATTCCTTGGCCTTGATCGTCTCCATTATGTCCAATTTGGCAGGTTCAAGGATCTTCGCCGATTCTCCGATCAACTGTACTAATTGCAATTCGGCATTGAGTGCGATCTTCTTCTCGGATTTCCATCCGCGTATGGTGGCGATGACATCCTTGAGTGATTCACCGACCGCTTCTGCATCATCATCTATCGCGATGGGCTCTGGCCATGGGGCGAGGTGGATACTCTTGATGCCTTCGAATTTGAGGAAGTGTTCTTGATAGACATCCTCTGTGACGTGGGGCATGAACGGTGCAAGCAATTTGATGGCTCCGAGGAACACGTTGTAAAGCGTGTATCTCACAGCATCATCATCCCTTGTCTTGACCATCTCGACATAGTGATCTGCGAATTCATGCCAAATGAAGTTCTCGATATCTCTCATCGCCTTGTCGAATGTGTAGCAATCGAGATACTCCGATACCGATTTCACGGTCTTGGAGTATCTGCTGATGATCCATCTATCAGATGGTCTGAGATCTTTGCACTCAGCAGGTTTCTTGTCGATGAATCTGCTTATGAATTGTCCGATGTTGAAGACTTTGTTACAAAGCTTCCTTCCTCTGATGACATCCTTCTCCCTGAATGCGTGGTCGATACCGAGCGAGCATGTCGCTGCATAGTATCTGAGTGCATCCGCACCATATTGTTCGAGGATCGGTATCGGGTCGATGACATTGCCGATTGATGTGTGCATAGGCGTTCCATCAGGTGCCATGATGAATCCATGGATCATGATGTCCTTCCATGGGATCTCATCCTTGATCTGGTGGCTTCTCAGTATGGTGTAGAATGCCCATGTTCTGATGATGTCATGTGACTGAGGCCTCATCGACATAGGGTAGAGTTTCTTGTGAAGTTCCTCATCCCTTCCCCAATATGTGTTGTATAATGCTGAGCCTGACGAATCCATCCATGTGTCGAATACATCCGTGCATCCGACAAATTCGGTGCATCCGCATTTGGGACATTTGTCCACAGGTGCTTTATCCTCCGTCGGGTCGCAATAGCACATCTCCTTAGTGGCGCAGACCGCGTGTCCGCACTTCTTGCACTCCCATATCGGGACGGGTGTAGCGAAGATACGCTGTCTCCCGAGGACCCAATCCCACTGCAACGAGTTGGTCCAATCCTGCAACCTGATCTTCATGAATTCAGGGAACCATTTGATCTCATCCGCCCTCTTGAGGATCTCTTTCTTGAATTCGAGTGTCTTGAGGAACCATTGGGGTACCTGGAGATATTCGATCGGTGAGTGACATCTCCAGCAGATGGACACCTGTTGCGGATTATCCTCCTGTTTCACTAAAATGCCTTGAGCTTTCAGATCGTTGATCGATGCCTCACGTGCTTCCAGGACGGTCATACCTGCGTATTTGCCTGCAAGTTCCGTCATCTTACCCGCTTCATCGATACCCTTCTCGAGCTCGAAGTGGTATTTCATGACCCATTCGAGATCATCTTTATCACCGATCGTACAGATCATGACATTTCCGGTTCCGTATTCCATCTTGACCTTAGGGTCTGAGATGACCTTCACATGCCTTCCGAAGAGAGGTGTGATCAATTCTTTGCCGATGAGGTGCTGTTTCTCCTTATCGTCAGGATGTACGGCCACTGCTTTACAAGTGCAGAGGAGTTCAGGCCTCGTTGTCGCAATAAGTACGAAGTCATCCTCCTTGCCTCCGGCAACTTGGAATTTGATGTAATTGAGTTTGTTTATGTTGTCCTTGTATTCCACTTCTGCATCTGCGAGAGCGGTCATACAACCAGGACACCAGTTGACAGGGTAATTGCCTTTGTAGACGAGGCCCCTGTTGAAGAGATCTACGAACGAGAGCTGTGTGATCCTCCTGTAGTACGGGGCATCGGTCTGATAGTAGATGCTGGGATCCATGGATTCACCCAACATCTCGAACTCGTGCGTCATCTGTCCAATCTTCTCGTTGGCGAATTCTTCACAGAGTTCCCTGTATTTCTTCCTGGGCGTATCGAGTTTAGTGATGTGATATTTCTTCTCGACCCTGACTTCGATCGGTGTACCGTTGACATCGAAACAGAGTGGGAAGAACACATTCATCCCCTTCATCCTTCTGTAACGTGCTGCGAAATCGATCAAAGAATAACCGGTCGCGTGACCTAGATGAAGCGTTCCTGAGGCATATCTCGGAGGATTGTCTATGCTGTATACTTCCTTCTCGGATTTAGGATCGAAGCGATAGACTTCCTCCTTCTTCCACATCTCCTGCCAGCGTTTCTCGATTGCTGCGGAATCATATTGCGACATGAATAGGGGGTAAGGATAATCCTTATAAAAATTAACGCGAAGAGATATAGGAAGAGATGAACATCCACATGGCATCCATCGAAAGAGCTTGTGGTCGGTGATCGCGTATGGTGATAATAAGTGCCAGTAGGAGAACGGATATCCCTGCATTCCATTCAGAATGGTTCATGGGCAGGGTGAGAGAAGGATACGTCATGGTTAGGAATCCTGTCGCACATGATGTTGTGTACCGTATCGATCTCAGGCCGCAGAATGTGGATTGTCTGTCATTCATAACGAAGGATCCAAGGCCGATGGAAAGGTACATCGATGAACTGATGAGATCATACGATCTGCTCTTCCAAGTCACCATAACGCCGTATGGGAAGGATATCGAACCGAACGTTCCAGATGTCAATGTCATAATCGATTCCTTCATACGCATATCGAAGATGATCGGCAAGGGACGTATGTTGTGGAGATACGATCCCGTGATCATCGACGATGAGCATGATATCGTTTATCATATGAATTCATTCAAGCACATCTCAGATAGGTTGAAAGGATACACGAGCAGATGCATCTTCTCATTCCTCAGTATGTATGACAGGATAGCACATCTTGAAGGGATGCGTCCCGTCCCTTCGAATGAGAGGGTATCGTTCGTCAAGGCCGTGAAGGATATCGCTATCGATAACGGTATGGAATTGACATCGTGTTGTGTGGAACCGGAATTGAAGGAATTGGGTGTGATGAATAGAGGATGCATCGACAGGAGACTATTGATCGAGCAGAACATCCCGTTCGATGATGGGATGTCCAATAACAGGGATGGGTGTCTTTGCGTCAGGAACATCGACATCGGAACATACGATACTTGCATGCATGACTGCATCTACTGTTATGCGAATTCTTCCAATCGTATCAGGCGTTCATCCAAAGGATATGATGTGGATTCCGAATCATTATGTGATGTGCTGAAGGATGGGGACAGGATCGTGGATATAGGCAAGAACAGGAATTGCAGATTGTCAGATTTTTGATAGGCTCTGCCCTATGGATAATGATTTATCTACAATCGCCATGGTCCAATCATGACAGTCCAGGTTAGGAATCAATTGGTCCGCAAGATAGACACTGACAATCATGTGATCTGTTTCAACCCGTCGAAACACGGTAAGATCACGGGATCGAGATTCCTAGCGGTCCTCGGTAAGGATAATTATACGTCGGATTTCAAAGCCGCATGCCTCATCGCAAGGATATATTCCGAATTCGAACCTACCAAATATACGGAAGCAGGGGACAAGATCGAACCGATAATACGTTCGTATGTGAGGGACAATTGGGATGTTCTTCTGAAGGATAGGATGTCTCTCTCCGAAGGTGATGTCATAACCGTCGAGGAACCTGTGGACAAAAGGGATTGTCATTACGACCATTTTGGTTCAGAACCCATATTCGGGGGACTCGTGGATGGATATCTTCGCCTTAACGGTACTAGGAAGGCGATATTGGAGATCAAGACATCATCACACAGGGACGATTGGGCTGACGGAAAGGTACCTGAAGGATATCTCCTACAGGCATCGTTGTATGCGGAGTTGGCAGGACTCGACACCATAGTCTTTGCCGTAGGTTTCCTCGAGGATGAGGATTATGATGAACCCGAGGCATGGGCGCCTACGGATGATAATACCAAGATCGTTGTCATGCACAAGAAGGACATCTCGGAGGAGATGGAGTATGCGGAGGATTGGTTCAAGAGATTCATCCTCAGAGGCATGACTCCGAAATGGACGGATAGGGATGAGTGCGTCATCGATAATTTCATCCAGAGAGAGGTGACGTTCCTGTCAGGGGAACTTGTGTGCACGATCAACAAGTTGATCGATTCATATGGGAAATGCGACACATCCGAGATGGAGGATGAGATCAAACATGCCCTTGCCGGGAAGATGCTCACAGATAACGATCGCATAAAGTATGAGCACAACGGTTATGTGTTCCAAGTGAAGAAGGTAGATGGTCAATGTGTATTGACGATAACGAGATCATGAGTTGAGTAACTCCTTCCTTCTCTTCCAATCAGGCATGTACTTGTTCAGAAGTGCCTTGAAATCTGGACCATGGTTCGGTACGACTGTATGCACCAGTTCGTGCAATACGACATATTCTATGCATTCGATAGGTCTTTTGGCAAGGTTGGTGCTAAGCCACATCTTCTTGGTCTTGGTATTGCAAGTGCCCCATCTCGATGTCATATGTCTGATCTGCCATGATGAACATGACAATCCCGTGGATGATTCCATCTTATCTATGATGCTTGGCAATATCTTTTTCAATAATTTACGATGGATCTCGCGCATCATCGATTCCTCGTCGATGGATTCAGGTCTGCCTACGTTGATCATATCATCTTTGATGGTGATGCTCATTTTTCTGGAAGGAACGACGTTCAATAGGAATCCTTTGCCGATCAATTCTATCGATTGACCATCGATCAGATGCTGTTTGGTTATGCACTTGCGTTCCATCGTTTGTGTGATCCAATCGAATCTCTTTTTGACAAGATCATCAATGACAGCATCCGAGCACCTTCTGGGTGCGGTGATTATGACCTTCGGACCATCTTTGATGTGGATATGGATGTTCTTGATGTCCTTTCTTTGAACATCGATGTCGATACCGTTGATGTTCCTGACGGTCATGTTGCAGGTGTAATAGAATAAAGATAAAGAGGATTGGCCCGAAGGCCAATCGTTTCAAGCGTATATCGTGATGTTGAACAGTCCGCAGATCGATACTATCAATATCGATGCAAGGAAGACCGGACAGACATACTTGATCATGAAGTCGAACAACTTCTTCGATTTGAACTCACCATTGATGGCGATCTCCTCGTCGATGAACGATACTTTCACAACATATCCGATGAACAGACATGTCACGATCGCAGCGATCGGCATCATGAAGTTGTTGGTAAGGGAATCGAATATTCCGAGCCATCCTGCGCCCTGATCGAGCGGTGAGAATATCTCGGGGTTAGCGAATCCGAACACTGTGACAAATCCGAGGACCAAGAGTATGATCGATGAGATTACTACCGAGACCTTACGTTTCACAGCTGCACCATCGATGAACACGGAGACGACCGTTTCAAGGAGTGAGACAGCGGATGTCAGTGCTGCGAAGATGACGAGCAGGTAGAATATGGGTGCGATGATGTTCCCCATCCCTCCAGGCATTCCTGCGAACACTTGAGGGAGTGACACGAACATGAGTCCCATTCCTTTCGTACCAGCGAGGTCGGGGCTGATCGCGAATGCGGCAGGAACGATCATAAGTCCTGCAAGGATAGCAACGACAGTGTCGATGATACTGATGTTACGTGCTGAACTTTCGATGTTCGTATCCTTCTTCATGTATGAACCATACGTGATCATGATACCCATTGCGAGTGACATCGAGTAGAAGATCTGACTTATCGCTCCAAGGAATGTACCTGCGCTGAGCTTGCTCACGTCAGGGCTGAGGTAGTAGACGATTCCGTCCCATATGTTGGGCAATGTCATCTCATAGATCGTGATTCCGATGATCATTACAAGGAGTGTAGGCATGAGGATCTTACTCAATTTCTCGATACCTTTGTCGACACCGATCGCGACACAAAGGATGACGAGTCCAGCGAATATGATGAACCAGATCGACGGGTCGAGGAATCCTCCCTCTCCGCCTGTGATGTAGTTCCACCAGTATGCGCCACCATCATTCGCGAGTGTGTCAAGATTACCGATCGTACTCTCTGCGAACCATTTCGTGACCCATCCACCGATGACACAATAGTACGGAACGATGAGTGCAGGTATTATGGCGATGAAATATCCAATGATCTTGTACTTCTTGCAAAGATCGCCGAATGCACTTACACAGGATTTTCCTGTTCTTCTTCCTAGCGCGATCTCAGCCACCATCAGTGAGAAACCGAATGTGACGGCTAAGATGATATAGACGAGGACGAACATTCCTCCTCCATAGTGAGACGTAAGATACGGGAATCTCCATAGGTTTCCAAGTCCAACAGCTGATGCAGCTGCGGCCATGACGAATCCTAGCTTACCGGAGAAACTCCCACGTTTCTCTTCTTCTGCCATAGGTTGGTAAAGTTTATCTGTTATTATTAAAACTATCTACATAAAAACGTTGTTTTTGATGGAATTCGTAGATATACATTACTGATTTCGTAGTAAATTATTATCGTCCGAAGTGGCATGTTCCTTAAAATGTAATCAATATCGACGTACTGTCGCTTTTTTCATTTTGTACGTGCGTTGTTGTGGACAAATATCTATTTTATATGATATTATTACGCTACGAATTTCGTAAAATACGGTTCATTTAAATACTCTGACGTCACGCCCAATGATCGTTTCCTTCAATTCGATCTTCTTCCCTGATTTATCGACGGCATCGGTGATGATCTTAGTGAGGATGCTGCAACATGGGATATCCATCCTCAGCACCTCGACCTCATCGATTGGTGTCTCTGCGAGTATCTTATAGATCTTATCGAACCTTTCCTTCGGTTCCAATTTTGGACAGCAGATCAACATCGGTCTGTTGGATATGTGATCTTTAATATGATCCATGACGAATCCTGTGCAATCCGAAGCTATGATGATGGAACCTTTCAGAAGAGGCATAGCGGGGGAGATCAGTGCCAACTTTATCGGCCATTGGGAAGAGGGTACAGCCATGAGATTCGGTACAATATCTTTCTTGACGAAGGATATAGCATTACGTGGGCATGCTGGTAGGCAATCTCCTATGCCGTCGCATAAGGATTCATTGACGAGTCTTGCTTTGCCATTTACAATTCTCAACGCACCTTCGTGGCATGCTTTGACGCATAATCCGCATCCATCGCATGAATTTTCGTCGATATGGATCGTCCTTAGGATCATGATGATGTATCACAGTCATGTTAAATCCATTTTCTCATTGTACATGACCGAGTCATTGCATATGCTATAGGCACTTAATTGAGTAATGGTGTAATAAGAGATGGTGCATCCGCCGGGAATCGAACCCGGGCAACAAGCTTGGAAGGCTTGAATCCTAGCCCCTAGATCACAGATGCAGTAATTCGGATAATCAAGAAGCTGTATTTAATCATAGTGTTCCTCCAATCGGCCTGGAATCGATTCTATGGTAATTTCATTATATCATTGACGGATATAGGAGAGTCATGGGCGTACCTGTATTCTCCGACAATGCTGACATAAAGTCATGGAGGGAACTCTCGATGATCGAGAAAGGCCCTCTTAGGAAGAATACGTTCCGCAGTAAAGAGAGGTTCGAACGCATACTGAGCGAGTTTGGCGATTCGAACGAGATGAACCCATGGATCGCATCGAAGGTCTTGGACCTCATAATGAGGTTACCGATCGACAACAAGTCAAGGGAGATACAGAAGGTCGTCAGAAGATGCAGGGCATCGGACAGTATCCCGAAGATAAAGGCGGTCTCCTTTTTGATGGAGTTGTCAGAATTCGATATAGCTGCATCCGTAATGGACGGGATGTCCGTCAGGAACAACATATCCCAATGGGAGTATTGGCGCGGATTGATATGCAAGGAGACAGGCGATCTCCAGTCTGCGATATCGCATTTCATCAGATCGTATGATGCGGACAGCACATTCATGCCTGTATTGTCCGAATTGGAATCCTTGACTATGGATGATACATGGACATACAGGAAGGATATAGAGTCCATCTTCATGGGGAATGATGTGGTATCCATATCCGAGGTCCTCGGTTGTCCTATGGAGAATCTCCGCGAGATATACCGTGAATCTATCCTTTCAGGATACGAACAGGCAATATCATCATTGAAGGGTACGACAGGTTACGCATCCGGTGATATCGATCATATCCTTGCCATGGCAAGATTCCTTCACAGAAGGTGTGAATATCAGGCATCCATCGACGAATATCTCAAGATCAAGGATGGGCACCTCAGCATATCTTTGGAATTGGTATCGGTATACATCGATGCAGGGATGTTCCGCAATGCGATAGAGTTGTGCAAGGAATTGGAATCCATAGGTCCCGGAGACCGTAGGCTCATAGAATCATTCATCCGTATATACGCCAAGGAAGAGGACAGGGCGGATATGACCTACTACATGGAGATGTATCGCTGCGAGGATTATGCGGACAGTGACGGATATGTGATGATGATCCGTCTCATGATGCCGCTTTCCATGTACACGAGCGTGAATCAGCTGATACGCCTCATGGAGGTATCAGGTGTGGATGAGACCATAACATCCGTACTCTCGTCCGAGAACGATTATGCCGCCAACATGTACACACAAGCATTGGCGTCCATATCGAAGGCATTGAAGAAGGATCCAAGGAATCTTGACTACAAGATACAGAAGATGAGGGCCCTGGCGGCTATGAACGATCCGAAGGTGATGGCCGATGTCAATGACATCCTCAGGAACGATCCCCACAACATACAGGCATTGAACGTGAAGAAGGAGATCCTCCTGAAGAATAAGGATTACGAATCAGCATTGAAGGTCTGCGACGAGATGCGTGAGATATATCCTGACGATGCGAACATCGTCAGTGACATAGCGACGATATACGGCGACATGGGGCGCACGGAGGAATCCATCAGGGCCTACCGCGAATCACTCGGCATGAGGACGGATCCGTCGTTGTTCATGAGCGTCATCAAGAGATTGGTATCTGACGGTAAGTACGAGGAAGCGGTCTCGATCATCGGGGAGTATGACGATAGCTACGGGATGATACCTGGTTCGTGGATACTCAGGGGCAATTCCGAATACGCGCTCAGAAGGTATTCCGATGCAGTGGAATCATACGACAGGGCGTTGGAATTGGATCATGACGATCACAGGGTGTGGCATTCCAGGGGTATGGCCGCAGAGGCCATCAGGGATTATGAGAAGGCCGAATCGTCGTATGACAGAGCGATATTGTTGGATCTGGACAATGAGGAGTATTGGATATCGAAATCCATCGTTCAGGAGAAGAACGGTGATTATTCCGGAGCCATAAGGTCATTGAACAGGGTGATAGACGAGCATCCGGAGAATTCCTATGCTCTCATGAAGAAGGCATACATCCTCTCAAGATTGGATAAGAACAAGGAAGCCATGATATTCATAGAATTGGCTTTGAAGATAGAACCCAGTAACTTGGACATACTGCGGGCGAAACGTGACCTGTGCGTACGTGACAAGGACATCGATGCTGCTGATGAGGTATGTAGGAAGATGATACGCTACAAGCCGAATGACGATTCATTGAGGTTAGAGGAGGCAAGGATCCTCTGCGATAGCAGGAGATACACCAAGGCTCTGAACGCATTGGATGGTATGCACGATCCTAACACACTGGATGCATTGAAGGTCAGGCGCACGATACACATCGCCGAGGGTCCACAGAACGAATTGATACGCACATGCAACCTGATCCATGAGAAGGAACCGAACGACAGAGAGAATATGATGATCCTCGCCCGTGCATATGATGATGCGGGAAAGAAGAACGAAGCACTCAAGATATACGATCTGTTGAAGGAATCCAATCCAGAGGATAAGAGGGCAGCGATCGGAAGTGCGATGATGACGGAGGATCAGGAATCTGCATTGAAGGTCATCAACGATTCGTTGAAGGATGATCCCAACAACATCGATCTGCTGTTCGATGCGTCGGATATACTGTTGTCATCCGGTAGGTATCATGATGCTGAGGCATACATGAGCAGAGCGGTCGATGCTGAACCCGATTCTCCAGATCCCTATATCAGAAGGTCGAGACTTCAGATGAAATACGGCCTCTATAACGAAGCGATCTTGACGATGGAGGATGCGATGAGATCCGTCATAATGCAGGATCCCGAGATGTGGATATGCCTTGGGGATGCACAGATGGAGATCGGGAACAACGCCGATGCGCTGACGTCATACAACAACGCATTGGAGATGGATGATGCATACAAAGGCATCCATACGAAATGCGGACTCGCACAATTGGCGTTGGGGTTGATCAGTGAGGCTCAGAAGAGTTTTGAGACCGCATACGAGTTGAATGAACGCGATATCATGGCCATGTCACAACTTGCCATGATCCATATGGATGAAGGGAAGATGAACGTGGCGTTGCGGTACATCAAGGATTCATTGGCCGTAGATCAGTTCTTCGGACCAGCACTAGTTGCCGATGTGAAATATCACGTCATGAATTCTGACTTCGATAAAGCGAAGGAGATCGTGGATACAATAGGGATGCATGGTGGAGTGGATCCCAAGTATGTACAGACGATGAGGAGGATGTTGGTCATAGTTCCGGAGGAGAAGGAACCCGATGAGGATTCCGAATCTGTGGAGATAGAATCCTACGCTAGAGCGCTCATCCAAAAATCATACGAGAGCGAATCGGATGTAAGCGATCCTGCCGTCGCACTCGCAGCATCCATACCAAGTGACATGGTGGATAAGGTCCTTAGTTATCTGTCAGACATCGAACCATTCGGGGCCATCGTTCCAGGTACGCCTGATTTCGAGCGTATGGAGAAGCTATCCCACGATGCCATTGTGAAGGGCGAGATGGAGGACATAGGTGAGAAGACACTGATCCCGCTGTATTCTGCTGTGTTCGATTCCGGTGCAGAATCCGTTGATGAGGGTAAGAGACTTATCTCATACATCTATGAGGTATTGACGATCAATATGGATCCTGCGGAATATGATAAGGGCATCTCCACGATAGTGTCGCATATGGTCAATGTAGGTTTGGAACAGAGCATCTACCTGATCATGGAAAGATATGATGTCGGGGTATTCGCCGCAAGGACCGCGTACATGCTCTATGAAAGAGAGCGCGATTCAGTAGTCGGTCATATCTGATTTGAGGATCTCACGCATCATGCAAGTAGCATAATTCCCTTTAGGGAGTGAGAATCTGACAGAGTACCCGTCATCCTCCATCTTAAAATCTAGATCTCTTACGGGACAGATGATCTCTCTCCTTGTGCCTTTGGAGGTGCAATGAGGTAGCCCGGGTACTACGAAATCCCTCTCAGTTATGCCTTCCTTCTCGATGAAGTTTCTTTCGATCTCACCCATCTCACCCTCAGCGAATGTGCTGTCGGTACCGTAGAGTGTTATTGTTACGAACGCCCTCCCTCTGGTGACCTGTCTTTTCACGAGATCGATGTTCTTTGAGGTTGTTATGATGGCATCATCATGCATCGCATTCCCATCAGCATCGATGGGTACGACGACATCTCCGAGTATAGGTTCGTTCAACGGGATGTTCCTTCTCATCCTTTCGCTCAACATCATGTTGAACATGTATGATTGATATGCATGCGTGAACATCATCTGCAGGTTTCCAGGCATCTCTGCTATGGCGCCGATGTAATCCTCAGGCTGTCTTACGAGATGTTCAGCCATCGTCTTCTCGAAACCCATAGTCTTCGGCATATCCGGTATTATATCTTCGAAACTCTCGCCCGAACCGAATCTTCTGCGGATATTGTTGATCTCCTCGCCTTCGAATTCCGATTGTTGCGAGAGATATGTTATGACAGCACCCTTCAGATCGCCACGGACTATCCTCTCTCCAACGATATGTGTGATCGGTCTAACGGTCCCGAATCTCTGTACGCCGAAGTAATTGGGGAATCCTCCGACCGTTTTTATGATCTCTAGGTCCTTCTTTACCTTGGAAGGTATTTCTGAGAGGGGTATGGTGCAATTCCTAACTCTGATGTCGAATGAGTTACCAATCAAATCCCCGATCCTCACGCCGCGATTGGCGGTGTATACGTTCTGTATCGATACATCATCTAGTTGGATGAGGTCGATCTTCTCCTTCGGACATTCGAAGGACATGAGTTGTGTGGTTATCGCCCTCTTATCCTTCGTTCCTGCAAAACCGATCTTCTCTCTTGAGATGAACATCGTCCTTGCTAGAAGTCTTACGAGTCTGTTCGTTTCCCAATTCTTGGATGTGACGTCAGCTATCACGAAACGTCCTTCATCCTTCTGTGCAGGTCTGTTGGATATCTCTTTGACGATGAAATCCTCTGCAGAATTCTTTATGCTTCCTCCAGTACCATCGGTATCCGTGAGGTAGAATTGCATACCGATGTCAGCTTCAGCCGTGTGGCAGCAACGATACTGCATAGTATCAGGATTTGATGTCACTAAAATAAGCAGATATCTCGTCAGCCGCCTCTATGATAGCGGGTACAGGATCGCCCTCATACATCTCAACGTAGAGTTCGGGCATCTCAAGTTCAGGATGGGTCTCGATGAACCTTACGATCTTGACATCCTTGTTGTCATTGAGTTTCTCGATGATGGGCATCACAATGGTGGTGTCCGCATCTCTGATTCCAATCTTGATCGAATTCTCTGTCCTTTCAACGAGCTGAAGTTGCATGGGGTCACGTATATCGTTGATGTCTTAAATGTTTCGCGCGCGTAAGGATGGTGTCCGAGATATGGATCGGACCATACATTCCATTCACATGTACATCATCATGAACATACCCAGATACACATCATTCATCGATCCCTGTGGAGTCATGTGCCTGCATCTCGTACATCTCCATGATCTCCTGCACGGTGGTGCATTGTTCCGCATCTTTGTCGTCCCTTACGCGACCAGTGAACCTGGGGAATCTTATTCCGAGTCCTGAATCATCCTTGATCATCCCCATGCCGGCTGTGTGATTGGGACTTACGGTTATCTCTGCCGCTACCACTTCCAACACCACGTGCGGTTCGAACCACACGTCGGGAATCATCTTCGCATCGAGGGATGATGGTCTTTCGGACGTCTTGTATCCATCAAGGAGAGCAGGCATCCCATCGAGGAAGGCATCATCGAAACCTGTTCCTAATTTACATACGGTACCGAACCTTCCGATCTCCGGATCGTATGATGCCATCAAAAGGGCACCGTACTTACCGGCACGTTTACCCATCCCGTAGAACGCTCCTACAACAGCAAGATCGAATGAGTCAGTGAGGTTCTCTTGGTAATCCTTCTTGTATTTGATCCAAAGGAATCCTCTCGATCCTGCACGATAGATGGAATCGTCTGAGATCGATTTGGCCATGACCCCTTCGCATCTCGCCGTTATCGCTTCTTCGAAGAATTCCTCTCCCTCATCCTCGGAATGAACAATTCTCATAGTGGACATCTGAACGTTATCGGAGATGTCGAACCATTCGGTCAATGCAGACCTTCTTTGAAGATAGGGGGTCGTGGTCATATCCTTCCCGTCGACATACAACATGTCGAACATGAATATCCTGACAGGCACCTCTTTCACGGCATCATCCATGCCGTGCTTCCTTCTCCTGTGCGTGACCTCTTGGAATGATTGCATATATCCCGTCTCAGCATCGACAGCTACGCATTCGCCTTCGATTATGGCCTCGGTCCCTTTGAAATGTTCACGCAGGGCCTGCGCTATGTCCGGGAAGTTGGGCGTGAGGTCCTCCAACCTTCTGGAGTAGATCTTGACGGAATCCTTTCCGATATGCACTTGAGCTCTGATGCCGTCGTATTTGTACTCTATAGCACATTTTCCGCCCATCTTCGATACCACTTCGCCTATCGAAGGGAGGCGTTCTGCGAGCATGACCTTTATCGGATTGCCGATGGTGACCTGTATCCTCTGTATGCCGTCGATACCGCTTCTGCAGATGGTCTCTGCAACCAATCCTAGGTCGCATGTGACATTGAATGCTCTCTCAACGGATTCCCTGTCCTCCTTCGTTGCGAACGCTATCGACAAAGCATCCAAGATCGTCATTGTGGATGCACCAATCCTCATCCTTCCGGTGACTATCCTACAGAGGTATCTTGCCTCCAATGGTCCGGAATCATGGAGTAGATTGGCAAGATGTTTCATCTTCTTGTCCTGTGAATCCTTTCCTTCTGCGGTCTCGATGAGTGTCAAGCCTTTCACGACCCTGTCCAATGTCAAAGGTTCGGAGAACAACGTCATCTGTTTCTTCGTGCCTATGAGTTTCTCAGCTACGGCACCAGGATCTCCTTCCTTCACCCACATCTCCTCGACCTTGCTATCCTTGGTCCCTGATGTGAATGCTATCGCTCTCAATACGAGCTTATCCGCCATCCCTAGTTCAACACCATAGAAATCCGGATGCAGTTTACCTTGGGAGAGGTAGATTATCGATCTCAGATCATCGGGATTGCAATCCTTGAAGAAATCAGCCAATATCGCAGTCATCTCAAGACGTGCACTCGTCGATTCAAGTCTGTCGAACATCTTTGCGATATCAGTGAAGTCCATGCGATGGGTTAATGCACATGAGAATAAAAATATCAGTATTCGCCCAATCTGGTTTGTCTTCTCTGTCCAGAATGGGTGATGAGTCTAAGATCCATATTGAGTTTGTCCAGATTCTCCCTCATCATCTCCTCCTTCCTCTCGCTCGTACGTTCGTAGGCCTCGTCCCTGGTCCCTTTAGCTATCATGACGATGACCTCTCCTGTATTCTTCCTTCCTGTGCGTCCGCGTCTCTGTATAGTGCGTATCTCTGAAGGCACAGGTTCGTAGAAGATCACCATGTCTGTGCTAGCTATGTCCAAACCTTCCTCTCCAACGGATGTCGAGACCACGACATTGTACACTCCGTTGCGGAAATCGTTCAGTAGGGATATCTGTTCCTTCTGTTTCAATCCGCCATTGGATTGCCCTATCAATTTGGTCACCTTGGCATTGGGTATGCGCGACAGTTTCTCCATCAGGATATCGCAGGTCTCACGGTATTGGCTGAACACCATCACCTTGTGTTCATCCGAGGAATTGATCTCCTGACTGACAAGACTCATGAGTCTGGAGATCTTCGGATGTTCGACCTTCGTATCCCTCAATATCCTCCAGAGTTCCTTGTATGAGGGTTGGTTGATGATATCCTTGGATGCTTTCGCACCTTTGGCGGTCGAAGCATCACTCTCGATCTTGAGCATGTAGTTCCTCAATGTCGTCATGCCCTGCGTCTCGGCAAGTCCTATGGCATGCATCAATTTGATCGCAGCGGATTGCGACACCAATCCGCGGAATATCATGGATGTCTTCTCGCCCCTTGCCAATCTCTTCTGGAGCGTATCCCCTACTACCAACAGATGTTTTGTGGATGCAGGCCAACCCGGGTCCATGAATTTGAGATTGACCAATTCGTTGAGATAGACGTTCAGCATCTTGTTCAATATCTTGATGACATTCAGCAGGTCGTCAGGCATGTCCACTATCTCATTCCTGACGAACGTATCATGGACATATGGGGATACATCAGGATCATCATCCGATCTCATGACAGCATGCGTGATATCCAAATTCCTACAGACCTCGATCATCTTGTTCAGATCGGATCCTGGGGACGCTGTCATCCCAAGCGTCAATCCTGAGTGGTAGTACGATGCGATGTTCACATAGGAGTATCCTCCGACAGCACGATGTGCCTCATCAAATACGATCAATCCGAAATCCCTGAGGGAGTATCTCTCATTCTGAAGGTCGTTGTCCACTACTTGCGGCGTACATACGATGAGATCGTTCCCTTCGATGATCTTGGCCCTTTTCTCAGGCGCCATGAGACCATTCATCGTACCTATTTTGACATCATTCATGAATCGGGAGTATGTTGAGTAGTGTTGCTCCACAAGGGGTTTGGTGGGTGCAAGTATCAACACCTTCTTCCCCTTCTCAAGGATGTGGGCTGCAACGATCATAGCTATTATCGTCTTTCCCAAACCTGTCGGTATGATGACAAGCGTATTCTCTTTCAAACAATCATTCGCAATGTTCCTCTGATATGTACGCTCCTCTATCATGTCTGGAGCGATATATCTGTGAGATAGGAATGACATATTTCTTTCAAAAGTAATATTGTATATAATACAACTGGGGGGTTGGCCGATTGTTGATTTGACGGCCAGGGTGTGTCATGCGGACACACCCTAGGTTATGGATTTAATGGCATCCGCCGCCACATGAGGCGCAACCCTTTGCGTTGGGGTCGCGTATCGTGAGTCCTGTGCCGAAGTTGGGGTCATCCACGAATTCGATCACACAGGGGTCGAGTGCCTCTTTCGTCTCTGCATCGCAGAAGAAATCGAAACCGTTCTGTTTGAGGATCTCCTCTCCCTCAGCCGCTTTCTCTTGGAATGACATACCGAACTGTGGACCTGAGCAGGCCATACCTGCGAGGTAGATCTTTATGCCGTATCCTGTCTTGTTGTTCTTTGCGAGAAGGTCTGTGATGAACTTCTCAGCATCGGCCGTTATCGTCACCATTTTATCACTGTTCCTTTATTTTTAGCGTTATATATAAAATAATCACTCATCCTCGAATAGTTCCTTGTATTTGCGGAAAGCTATCGATTCCGATCTCGTCATGGCCATCAAGGCACCTATCGTCATGGCCTCCAACATCTCTTCCTTGGTCGCCCCTGCATCCTTCGCATGTTCGCCCTGCACCTTTATGCAGTGCTCCCCTCCGACGGCCGATGCGGCAGCAACGGCACAGAGGTATGCAGTCTTCCTATCCATCTTGCGCCCTTCGCCTTCGAAGAGTGCTCTGGATAGATTGGATGAGGGGATGAACAGATCGGGTCTCTCCGACATGACCTCGCATACCAATGGGACGAATCCATACAACTCTTCCATCGATTTGAGGATCTTGTCCGCAATCTCTCTATCACTCATAGGTTCCCCGCACATATTCCGTATATCGATGGTTTTTCTATTAAAGTTAACGGTGTTTAGTGTCGATTCTCAGCTCATATGTTAATTGTAATCTGCGGTTTAAATCAATCCTGACGTGAAATCATGTTCTGGAGGCGAACAAATGAGTAGCCAATCAGAAAAGGAATTGAGGGAGGTCTTCGAGGAGGCCGGCAAGAGACACGGATACGGGATAACGAGGGCGCGTTACGTCGCACTGAGGGATTTCAAGGTCCGTTGGACAAGGGTAGCGAACAGGGATTGGGCGGATTTCGAGGTGTCAGATTACATCAAAGGAGCACATCCGGATCTGATCGCGAGCCTTGCGGAATCCATCTTCTCCAAGATGGAGAACAAGACCGTTCCGTACTCAGACGCACTTTCGAAATGGGCCTTGTCACATGATTTCATTGAGGAGAAACAGCCGATCTACATCTCCAGGTGCAGGAACCTTACGAGGACGACGGAAGGTAACAGCAAGAATCTGGACGAATCGTTCGACAGACTGATCGCTATGGGCCTTGTGGACGAGGAACCGAGACCGTACATGTCATGGACGATGAACGAGTTCATGAGGAAATGCGGTTATTCATCATCCCTGATGAATGTGATCGTCATATCATCGTATTTCGATGCGGATGAGATCCCAGATTCCCTGTTGGATTATGTCGTCTACGGAGAATGGCTTCGTCTGTCAGAGGGAAGGAAGTGCTTCGGGTACGAAATCGACAACGCGTACATCAGGGAGATGATGGACAGATTCCCCGGAGGAGAGACATCGAAAAGATTGCTCGAGAAGTTCAGGATGCACATCTGAAATAGCATATGGGGGATGATTGTCCCCCTGCGCTAACACATCCTATCATCGTTACGCCGATGACGGCGACCTCCGGACACTGACTTACGCAGGGAGTATGTTTCGGATCCTACGTTGTCTCCCGGTCATTGCTACGATGTCACATCGCAAGCTCCCGCAAGTTCCCAAATCGGTATTAGGATCGCTGTATGCCTGACCGTACACATGGTGTTCATAGATCGCACCCCTTCGTCAGTCAGGTAATCGTTCATCATACTTCGCAGTATAAATAATGAAGGGCATCAATCGTCGGTGATTATCTCTTCCGGTGCTCCACCGAAGTAGACCAACGCATATTGTTCCATGAAGTGGAGGTTGCCTGGCAGGATCAGGGTGAATAACGGTTCTCCGAGATCCATCTCCAACAGATCCTTCACATATCCTGCTGTGATCTTCTCATTCGGTGATCCGACCTGGGAAGCGACGACCATGAGCGTGTCGTCCTTGATGAGCCCTCTCTGCCATTTCTTCTCGCCCTCGATAAGCCATTCGAGCGCCTGGTGGGCGGTCATGTATCTCATCTCATCCGCGTGTATGTCGAGGAGGATCATCGTATGGAGCCCCCTCTCCTTGTTCTCGCAGATATGATCATATGGTGACTGCGGTTGATATCCGTCATCCATGAATGGCAGTGTGACCGTCCTTCCGAACTTGTATGGTTGAAGACCAGTGGATGAGGGACATGCGGAGAATATCGATATGCCGTGGTAGATCTTGACAGGTATGCCGAGGTCCTTGGCTTGAATCCTGAGATCGACGTGTGTCGTGGCGGCCATGGTGTCGCCTGCTGTGATGAATCCGACACGCATCGCCATAGCATCATTGATCACATCCTCTCCTTCCTCGACCTGACCTCTGTAAAGGACCTTGATCTTCTTGCCCAAAGCCTTCTCAAGATCCTCGATGCTAGTTCCGATCAGGAACGATGTGTAGAATTCAGCATAGATCCTATCGCATGTTTTCAATGCTTCGAATGCTTTCACGGTCATACCGTCAGTACCGCTGAGACCGAGTCCAACAAAGATCAATTCGGATGTCATCGCATCGTCGATGCATACTGTAGTAAAAAAATGTATGTCGGCATCAGGACTTCGATATCGATCCTTCTATGATGCTTTCAAGGAGATCGCTGAACTCGTCATCGACACCGATCGCGCCTGTGATGTAGACGTCGATCTCATTGCCGAACAGGATGGATGTCCCGCATCTTGTATTCTCAGGCAATCCGAGATACCTAGGTATGTTGCGGTCCACATGCGATCCCGTGGAAATGATGAGCGGTACTGCGATGATCTTGTCGATACCGATGCCCATGAGGAATCTGGCGCAGTCGCCGATGGACGGTTCGTTGTGATCGAGGAATGCCGTGAACACATTCTTGTATCCTCTCTTCGTGAGTTCATCAACGTTCCTTTGGGCCATCTGTGCGCTGTATTTCATCTGAGAACCATGGGTTATGAGCATTATTCCCGTGTTGTTGTCGATATCGGTCACGGATCTGACGTGTTTCTCGATGATATTGACGATATCCGGACTCTCGCCAACAGGCCTGACGTAGTGTATGATCATCCCTTTGACGTTATAGTCCTTGTATCTGTCATCATCCAATCCGAGCTGTCTCGGGATGTAACTGAATGTCATCTCACCAGATGACATCATGAATGGTATGACGACGACCTCATCGACGCCATCCTCGGACATGAGTTTCATCGATGATCTGATCGTAGGTTCCTCTGCACCGATGAATGCGATATATGTGTTGAACCCTGATTTCCTGAGCTTATCAGCATTCGATATCAAAGCATCGTGGTTGTACGGCTTATCCGAGCCATATCCGATGAGCAGAACCCCTTTAGACATTGGAACCTACGGGCACTATCGTGGTACAATTATATATACATCTATGTTAAAATCAGGCCTGGCACAATGCCAGGGCCATGAAATATATTTATCTACTAGTCAGTATCATCGAGTAAATATGGTCAGATGTATCCGTGTTCCGAAGGTAGATGGCAATGCCGTCAGGATGAGATTGAAGGACCAAGGTGCATTGGACCATGATCACAGGATACGCAGTGATGGTAACGATCTGTTGATCCCTATCCTTGCGGATTCATTCGAGGATTATGCCGTCTGTGACGCTGAATTGGAGCATATAGACCATAAGATAACGGATTACAGACTCTATCTTCCAGAGGATGTCAGGGATATCCTTCCTAATTCATATGACAACATCGGCGATGTCCTGGTTGTAAAATTGGTCGATGAATTGCTGCCCTTGAAGCATGAGGTCGGCGATGCATTGCTTAGAACATCATCCAATACCCGTTGTGTCCTCTTGGACGGTGGTGTGAAAGGGGAATTACGTGTCAGGGATCTGGAATTGATCGCCGGTGTCGGGCCTTCGGAGACGAAACATCGCGAGTCCGGAGTGGTGATGATGACAGATCCTGCGAAGGTCTATTACAATCCGAGATTGGCCACAGAAAGGGAACGTGTAGCCTCATTGGTCAAAGATGGAGAGACAATAATCGACATGTTCGCTGGTGTCGCTCCTTTCCCGTTGACGATCTGCAGACATGCACACCCTAAAGTCGTGTATGCGATCGATCTGAATCATGATGCGGTGGAATATGCTAAGATCAATGCAGGATTGAATCATTTCGATAACATCGTTCCATTGGAAGGGGATGCAAGAGAGGTCATCAAGGACCTTCCCGATGCTGACAGGGTGATAATGAACCTCCCTCAGATAGCACAGGATTTCTTACCGGATGCCCTATCCAAGACGAAGGTTGGCGGGACCGTCCATATGCACAAGATACTCGAACGTGCTGAGATAGAGAAGTTCTGCAAAGGTCTGATCGACGATATGGGAAAGAGAGGACTTCACTGCGAGATATCCGAATTGAAGGAACTGAAAACGTACTCTCCTTCAGCCAGCGTTTATGTGATAGATCTGAAAAGAAGATGATCGTCCCGCCCTTTACGACGGGACGATGGATATCATTGTTTCTTGATCGGATCCAATACGATCCCTGTGGAACCCTGATAGTGCCCGCTCCTCTTCTCATAACTCTTCGCACTCGGGGATGCCATCTGTTCGAAGACTATCTGACAGAATCTCTCGCCTATCGGATATTCTACATCATGGTCGTTCGTGTTGTAACAACCGAATGTGAGCGTTCCCTCATAACCTGCATCGATCTTACCGAACACGCCTATGAGACCTTTCCTCATCCAGGTGGTCCTCATCCATAACTGTCCGCAGATGTCATCAGGCATCCTGACCCTCTCGTTGGTGGATACGAATGCCATGGTCCTTCCAGGTATCCTCACGACACCCTCCTTATGGATCTCCTCGGAACCATTGATCTTTATCTCCGATATGGTGAGATCATATCCGTTCGGTGTGAGATTCTTCTCGATGAAGTTCGAGATGCCTATGTTGCCGGTCATTATGCTTTCGGTTATGTCCTTATCAGAGAGGATGGTCATGATTGAAGGAATGTCTATTTTGGATATAATCCTGAGTCCCGTAAGGCCGATGGTGACGATACCTTTAATATCAAATCACCATGGAACCGTTAAGAGATAAATCCCATGACCGATGAAAGAAGAGACCACGATCACAAACCTAGAGACAGACCTTACCGCAACAGAGTGAGGAGGGACGATTCCGATGGGAACGATAGGAGAGAGCGTGGTCATGACAGAGGTCATGGTCCCGGAATGGGTCGCGATCGCAACGATAGGGACGGTCGCAGGGGATTCAGGCCGCGCGAGAGGGATGATAACAACTCTGAATCCGATGGTCGCAAGGATTTCAGACCTCGTAACAGGGATTTCGGAGGTCGCAGAAGGGACGACGGTCGCCGTGACGATAGGTCACATAGCAGAGGGCGTTCGGATGGCGATAGAGGATACAGGTCACGTGACGGAGATAGGCGCGGATTCGGAAGGCCATCATATGATAGAGAGGATAGACGCTCTAGGTCATTCGGACGTGCTTCCTCGGATGACAGGTCTACGAGGCAGAGGGATGAGCGCGATCCGCAGGAAGACAGGAGATTCAAACTGCCTTCGGACCCGCAGAAGCTCCTTTTCAGAGGCGTGGATTGCCAAGCGAATGGAAAGGACGACCTCGCTATGATCATGTACCTCCATGGCGCGGTTCTCATGAGCAAGGGTTGCGAGAACAACGCTCTGTCGATGTTGCGTAACATCGGAAAGAGCGGATTCGTTGAGAAAAGGGCTGCTATCGCGGACAGATGTTCGGAGGATGCGTTGGTCGAGTATGACTATCTCTGTTTCACCCTTGACAATACGTATGACCGTTCATTCTTCGATTCAAGATACTCTGATGGCAACAAGCATGCCATCTACTGTAAGATACGTTTGGAGGAGGTCGATGGAGAGGATCCCATCATAGACGTCTTCGCAAGCGATTGCGATGACAACGATCCCAAGGTCATCGACGGTCTAAAGTTACTGAAGAGGAAGAAGGATTCTGTGAGATCCGCAGAGAACCTCCAGCGTTTCGAGGACAATAAGAGATCGAGACAATCCGTCCATACGAGTTTCGCACATGCGATGAAAGGAAACCAGTCCGCAGTCAAGGATCTGGAGAGATTATCATCACGTTTCCCTGAGGCTGCATTCTTCCTCGAATACATGGACAACAGGTCCAAAGGTACGGAGATGGAATGGCTGAAGGAGAAATATCCTCAATTCAAGGAATTGATCATTTCCGAGGAATATCACTTGAACATCAAGGACACCCCGTTCGGATTGTTCCTCAGGGCGAAGAACCTTCAGGCGAAGAGGGAGGATTGGATCCCTCAGATGGCAAAGGCTGCCAAAGCAGGTTCGGACGAGGCATTGGAGGAACTGATCCCATTGATGTACAGACCAGACATCAAAAGGTCGGTCGCAGAGGTGTATCTCGCAAGGATGGACCTCGACGGTCTACTCTCTCTTTATTTCGACGGGTTCGATGATACGATGTATCTCGAGAAGTTCTGTCAGAGTGATAGATCCCTCATATTGAAGGTCGGTTCAAGACTCGGTGAGCGGGATGTCGAGAAGGAGATGGATTGGTATAGGGTCAATGCAAGGAACGGATACACCGAATGCAGGAATGAGTTGATCAACAGGATGCATGACAAGAGGTACCGTTCCAAGGCCATGATCTATGCTTTACATGATAGTGGGGCTGACATGGAGGCAGCAAGACTCTATTTCGAGCTGGAGATGGAAGGTAACGACACCTTACCATCAGTGAAGTGGCTCAGGAAGGTATGTGACAAGGATACTGTCAAGGATTTCGTCCATGACCATTATGAAAAGAAAGGAGACATGGAGACATTCGAATCCATCTTCACGGATGATGGCTACAGGAAGAAATCATTCGGTCATAAACCTTTCAACAAGAAGAAGAACGATAAGAGGAGGAGATGAGGCGTCATAGGACGCCCGCTTCTCCTTCTATGGTATCATCACGACAATGATTGCACGATGGACACGATCTTGTCCAATTCCTTCTCTTTGTCATTCCACCAATTGGGGCTCCATATCCTGTGGATCCTCCATCCTCTCGATTCAAGATACTTCTGTCTGTGGAAATCCCTCTCACGAGCTGAATTGGATGAGTGATACAATTTTCCGTCGCATTCTATGCCGAGGAGATATCTTCCATTCTTCTTCACGGCGAGATCGATGCTGTATCCTCCGACACCGATCTGAGTGTCGACGTCCAATCCTCTATCCTTCAAAGCGTCATAGACCTGTTCTTCGAACTTGCTGTCGAATCTTACGGAACTGCCTGAATCCTGATCGTCATGGAATGAGTAAAGCACTCTCTTGGCCGCTTCTTTATCCCCGTTGCTGATGTCGTATGAATACTCAAGATACTTCTTGAGGAAGAACGGCCCTTTGGATGTTATGCCGCTGACATCGAATTCAGATGGTTTCATCGACGTTACGATCTGAATCTTCTTCTTCGCACGGGTTATGGCGACATTGAGACGGTTCTCTCCTCCCTCCTGACTGAGCATACCGAAGAGACGTCTGAAGCGTCCATCGGAATCCTTCGCATATGCGACGGAGAATATGATCTCATCACGTTCATCTCCCTGTACGTTCTCGATACTCCTGATGAATAATCCGACATCCTCTCCATTCTCTTTACGGGTGGATTCCTGTTCATATCTCGCACAGAACGCACGGTCCTTGTTGCATTCCTCCTCGATCATCCTCTCGATCAGGTCACGTTGGTTGATGTTGAACGTTATGACTCCCAAAGTCTCGTTGTTCCTTCTCCTTTCGAAGAATTCCTTGATGAGCTCTACGACCTTCTTGGCTTCCTTGACATTGCATCTGTCAGCCCAGATACCGTTGACGATGTGCATCTTTATCGGAGGCTCATCCGGTTCGGCCACATTGGGCGAGACGTAGAGTCTTGCTCTGTAGAATGCGTAGTTGGAGAAGTTGATGAGCTCCTCATATCTTGAACGATAGTGATAATCGAGGAGCACAGGCGTGTATTTCGATTTAGCAAGGTCCAGGAGACTGGTCTCCTCTATGGCCGCGTCCTGATCATCATCATCGTCATCGGATGACGGATCGAACCTTCCCTTGCCTATGCTGGATGGACGGAGCTGTTTATCATCACCTGCGATGACGACCTTCTTCGCACGATATATCGCCGGCAATCCCTTCTCCCTGTACATCTGCGATGCCTCGTCGAATATGAGGAGGTCGAACCTTCCTCTCTCGAACGGGATGATCTCGGACACCACCTCAGGTGTCATGAGCCAAATCTTGATGCCTTTGAAGAGTTGGGCGGAGAACATCTTAACGAAGAGATTCACGCTCTTCTTGCGTTTGCTCTCGACCCTGCGACGGAGTTCCTTGCATCCTTTCTTCTCGACATCGTTCATGTATGTGGAGAGTTCTCCGTACAACAGACAATCCGTTCTCTTTATGGAGAGTTCCTTCTTCTTGGTAGTGAGTTCCTGTATCCTTCTGATGATGTTGTTGAAATCATCGATGGTGTTGAACACCTGTACGTTGTTCTTCTTGAATTCCTCTATGTGCCAATTGATCAACTGCGAATAGAGGAGTTGATTGGCGATGTTGCCTTCTGGGTACGATGCCCTCACGACAGAGAGTACATCAAGATAATCTCTCTGAGCATCATTGATCCCTTCGTAGACGGCATTCGTTCTTATGAAGTCCTCGTAGTTGTCGATACCATACCTTACGTCACCGAATCCTCTCTGCATTATCTGACCGGTGAGTTCCTTGCTGTTGCCGTTCGGCATGTATCTGTCCACGAACTCGCGGACCTCTTTGTTCACGGAACTTTTGCTAAAGATCCTCGAGAGGAAGAATTTGTTCTTCCATTTCTCGATGTCATCGCTCACGCGTTCCATGTCGTCAGTCATCGAGCGGAGGTCGAAGTTCTTCAAACCCTTATCGAATGACGGCAGTATGGGGCAATTCTCTATGTATGATTTGTATCTGCACAGATTATCCGTGGAGTATTGGCTGCAGAACAGGTCGTATGAACCTTTGAGATCGTTGTACCTCATCCTCGTGATGCCGTCGAATTGCGAGAGTGTCTTGTACACCTCATACTGACGGTTGTCGTATGTCGGTATCTTGTCGTTGCAATGATACAATTGATAGGGCTCTATCCCGAACTCGTTCGGCGTGAAGAATGTGCGTGCGACATCATTGAGGCGTCCTATCTCCGCATCTATCTCCGCGGAGATGACATCTATCTCCGAACATTGCTGTGGCGTATAGCGGATGTTGATGAGATCATCGATCTGTTTGTAGAAGCTCTCCTTGTCGCCGATGTCATCTATCTGTATGGCGTATTTGGACAGGATCCCAAGACGTGAATAGACGACATCCAACGCGGTCTTCTTCTCGGACACCATCATGACTGTCTTTCCCTTATTGACGGAATCGACGATCAGACTCGCTATGGTCTGTGATTTACCGGTTCCCGGAGGTCCTTGTATGACCAATTCCTTGGTCCTGTCTATCGTCTCGAGGACCATCTCCTGCGATCCGTTGAGGTCATTGATGTAGACCATGTCCCTCTCGGACACATCCCCTTGACTCCTGTCGTTCTTGACCTCCTTATCGCCGTAGAACGTGTCATCATATGCATCGACCTCATACGCATCGATGAGGTTGTTGAGAAGATCGTTTATCTCGTTGGATTCGAGCATCTGATCGTAGTCCTTGTGTATGGAGCTGGTCTGTATCGTGAATTTACCCAAAACGGATGCGACCTCGAGGTTGAGCTCACCGATCTCATATCTCGGGAACTCGCCTGCTTTGTAATCCTTGAACGGGACCACATCCATGTCGCCGTTCTTAGTGCGTATCATGATCCCCTCGTCGGCGTAATGTTTGATTATTGATGAGAGGAAATTGAGCCGATCATAATCCTCGAACTCAGGATCTGGAAGCACCTTCCTGATGTTGTTGTGCTTATGGTATGCGAGTATCAGTGTGTTGTTGAACAATGTGCTCCTGTCCTCATCGATGCGGAGCGTGATGTGCTCAGGTGTCTTCTCTGCCTTCACCGGTATGAGCGCTAACGGGGCCCTTATCTCGAATCCTTCCCCCTGGAGCCTTCCTTTGACGAATGGATATCCTATGTAGAGATCGTTCCTTCCTTTCTCACGTATATCACGATTAGCTTCCCTGAGGATGCTTGAGAATGCGGTGTATCTCTTGGAATCCCTGGTGGTGTGGGAACATATGGTGATCTGACCTTTCTTTCCGAAGATGAGATCCCTGATGTCATAGTCCTTGCTGAACAGATCCTGGGAGTATTTGGCCTGGGATTTGGCAAGATAGAGGAGCTTGTTCCTCCTGTTGATGTCGACAAGATTCTTCTCCAATTCCTTCAAGACGGATGCTTGGTTGTCAGTCATCTGGTAGCCTTTCTGAGAATCATCGTTCGAGACGATGTTCCTCTTCACCACTTGTAAGAACTGCTTACCATATTTTTCCACGAACTCTTTACTGACGTTGTCAAGGTTCCTCATCTCATCCAATGACCTCGGCATATTGGATGCGATGCTCTGCAATGCCTTATCCGTACAGATGGTGGCGGTCCTTCCGCTCTCTGTCGGTGTCTCTTTCCTAAGCCTATCCCTGAGCTCAATGAGTTCTTCCAGAACCTTTTCGTTCATATGCATCCCGTTGTCGGCATATCATTTTAATTATAAAACGGTACAGAATGCTTCCCGAATCAACGACATAGAATGAAGGTGATTGCAATGGATTTCTGGCATAATGTTGGTAGAAGGTAATCTTTTATCGGCCACTTTCTATACGGAATCGATGAAGCTAGAGAAATACGTACTCTCCAAATTCGATCCGAACAGACCAGGGGATGTGGCGTTATTCAGAGAATTCTTGAAGGAGAATGATACTCCCGAGTGTCATCTGTTGTTCGCCGAGTTCCTGTATGCGACTGGGGAGAAGCTTCATATGAAGGAATATGCCGAGCATGTGATCATCGCATACAATGGCGGGGAGAGGGATGCGATCCCATATTTGGCCAATATGTATTTTTTCGGCGAAGGCATCGAGAAGGACATAGGTCTTGCTCTAGTATTATTCGAGAAATGCGGGGATGTGGGCATACCGGACGGTTACTTCTCCGTGGGTAACGAATATCTCATGGGCGTGAACGTGCCGTATGATCATAGGAAAGCGTTCCATTATCTCAAGAAAGCATCCGATGGCGGGTCTGCGAAAGGGATGAACGGATTGGGTTTGATGTATCTCTGTGGTTTCTATGTCGATAAGGATGTGAGGAAAGCAAAGAAACTCTTCGCAAAGGCAAGGATCAGAGGGAGTTCAAGCGGATATTCGAACATGATGCTGATCGATGAATGCGGACCGGAATTCGATTACAAAGGGATGATGTTGGAGCATGGCCTCATAGAGGGATACATCGAGGGCAAGGATGCTCTTGATGAATAGGATCATATTCTTTTGTTTTGAAAATACGATGTCATCGAGATCGTATCAATATGATCAAAGTCTGATCATGGCCCTCCCATCGAATCTCTTATTGGCGCTGATGATGACGTCACCATTATCCTTCACGGAGATAGCAGCGTCTATGTCCGCCCATGCATCTCCTTTCTTTCTCTGAATACTGCATTTCGGCGTCGATCCTCTATGGTGTTTCTTCATAGGGATGATGAGTTCGAAACCATCCTTGTCCTCGATCCAATCATCCTTGTTGAACATGAACTCATACGGCATCCCTGACGTGTTGATGTAATCATCATTCGTATGTGTGGTCTTCTTTCTTTGGATGTTCTCAACGAGATAGAAAGGAATGAGGGCCCTGCTATCAGTCCTCTTAGGCACACTTTTTGAGACTACGACTCCCCATGTTATTCCATATTTGTTCTGATATCTGTTGAGGGATTCCATGGAGAAATTAGTGCCTGATTTGACCTCTATAGGGACTGATCTGCCGTCGATGGCCGATATGAGATCCACCTCATACTTTCCATCTTTCCAGTAATACAGGTTTTCTGCACCAGCCGACATCAGCTCGCATACTGTCAGATTCTCATACATACCTCCCTTGTACAGGTGTGTATCGTCGTTCTCTGTGATCATCACTCCTGCAGGATGGCCTGCCATGGCTCTCAAAAGACCTATGTCGCACATGTAGAGTTTGTATTGTGTATCGTCCTGTTCAGTCGACGGCGGATACGCATGTCTCTTTATATGATTCACTTTGTAGATTAGATGGGCATTGGTCAACCATTGGACAGGGCCCCTGAAATCCTCAGACCTTCCGTCTTTTTTGAGATCTTTGAAGATGAACTTACGGTTCTCTCTTGAAAGGAATGAAGGAAGGGATGTCCATATGGATGTGAGCATCTCTACCATGTTTCCTCCGTGCTTTGCGAAATCCCTCTCGTAGTTTTGGAGCAGTTCCTTTTGCAGAGAATCCACCTTGTTGATGTCGTGATGCGATATCCATGTTTGAACGATCTCCGGCATCCCTCCGACTATGCAGTAGTCTCTCATCAATCTCAGTAGGGTCTCATGGACCGGTTTGGATATCTCATCGGGATCTGGATCCGATTGAATGAATTCGGCCAAGGATTTTTCTCCTTCGGCCATGAGGTATTCGCAGAAATTCATAGGGAACATGTGTTTGGTATCTATTTTGCCGACTGGGAAGGATGCTTTGGATTTCATTATCCCAAGAAAGGAACCGGCACACGCCACATGTAGTTCTGGCATGTGCTCATGGAAATATTTCAAAGAGGTGATCGCAGGTTCGCATTCTTGGATCTCATCCAGTATGAGCAGAGTATCTCCCGCGACTATCCTTACGCTCTTCAGTAATTCGATGTCGCGTATTATCTTGGACGGTTCCATGTTGCTGTCGAATAATTCATTCAGTTCAGGGGACTCTTCGAAATTGCAATAGACGCAATTCTTGAACTCTTTAGAACCGAATTGCTTTAGAAGATAGGTCTTTCCGCATTGACGTACACCATCGAGTATGAGGGGTTTGTGATTGGCATCATTCTTCCAATCGACTAATTCTTCGTAGATCAACCTCTTCATGAAATGATACATTGGTTTTGTATTTATATATTAACCGTTTTTTACCGTATGATTTCGGTATAATTAACCGTTTTTTACCGTATCGATTCTTATTTTCTAACCATTATTTTACGGTCGATCGATGTTAACACTTGGGCCACTGCTTTAATCTAAATTGTTAGAGCCGCCAATGATTCATAAAGATACATCAAAAAGGAAGCTTCATTTCTCTGCTTTAGGGGAGAAGGCGCGCTAATAATGAAGGTGCGGGCAGAAAGTCTTGTCATACATCGTCCTTACTCGACTGAGAAATAATTTTACGAAAACTTTACGAGAACTTTCAAGAGGCCAACATCATAGTGTGAAATTAAAAACATCAAAAGGCAGATTGGAGTGAAGGTTGTGAATCATTATTGACAGAGTTAGGTCGCTTAGGAGCCACATCCCTCTGTCGTGCCCCCTGATTGGGACGACACCACATCATCAAGGCGTTATTTACCATGTTCGTTATCTCCTTTAGTAACGTAAGTCACGGATGACAGATGCCACCGATCATCAGAACAACGTCATTGTTACGAAGTCAAATCAAAGAAGGGATGGAGCCACCTGAGGAATTCGAATCCCCGACCTGCTGATTACAAGGTTCATCAAGAGCCTTAAATCTCTTAAAATATCTTCTTTTTCTT
>ENA-UONY01000247-UONY01000247.1-human-gut-metagenome-genome-assembly--contig:-CS9-NODE-247-length-75849-cov-8.028709_pt1 | contig 75849 bp, 72 predicted proteins | sample MGYA00242465_ERZ724012 | MGnify/ENA metagenome assembly ERZ724012 | reverse complement strand
CCGGCAGAAAAGTGCCTGCATCGATTGATGCAGGTACTTTTCTGCCGGTATATACCGCTCCGGGGAGGAATCCGGGAGCGGGACGGCGCCGGTCAGCTCACCGTCCGGATCACAAACGCGCCGTAAGGCGGAAGCGCGTCGGTAAAAGCGACGTTTTGGAGCACTATCTCGCCGCCGCGGAGCTCTGGCAGAGCGCATTCCGCGCGGCTCAGATTGCAGACGACCGTGTACGTCTCCCCCGCTCCGCCGCGCTCATAGACGAAAAGCTGTGCATGCTCCGGATAGAGCATGGCAAAGCTGCCGTCGCGCAGCGCCGGGGCAGAATTTCGTAGGGCTATGAGTTTTTTATAGAAATTCAGCACGGAGTTCTCGTCCCGGCGCTCCGCTTCGGCGTTGATCTCCGGGTAATTGGGATTTACGGCGATCCACGGCTCCGCAGCGCTGAACCCGGCGTTTTTCTCGGCGCTCCATTGCATGGGCGTGCGGGCATTATCACGCCCCTTCGCCCGAATGCCGCGCCACGCCCACGCCTTATCGACACTCTGATGCAAAAGATTGATGCTTTCCACATCGCGCAGCTGCTCTTCATTCTCGAATGGGAAGTTCATCATGCCGAGCTCCTCGCCCTGGTAGAGAAACGGCGTGCCGCGAAGGAGATGCATCGCCGCGGCGAGGCACTTGGCACTGCGGATGCGCAGCTCTTCGGTATCGGTGCAGCCGAAACGCGAAACAACGCGCGGCTGGTCGTGGTTGCCGAGAAAGAGCGTGTTCCACTCGAGCACGCTCTGCCAGCGGGTAATGATTTCTTTAAATTTCATAAGATCAAACGGCAGAGGATTCCACTTGCTCCCGTCGCCGTCCATGTCCATGAGGTCGAACTGAAAAATCATGTCGAGTTCCCGTCCGTCGCCGACGAGAGAAGCGGCATTTTCCGCCGTCGCGAATGTCGCCTCGCCGACGCACATACAATCGCGGTCTGCAAAGCACGCCCGGCGCATCTCGCGGAGATGGTCGTGGAGCCGCGGCTGCATGGCGAAATATTCCGGGCTGAAGACATAGGGCTCGCCCGTGCCGTTTGGCAGCGCCGGGTCTTTCGCGATGCAGGTGATCACGTCCATGCGAAAGCCGTCAACGCCCTTATCAAGCCAGCGGTTGATCATACCGTAGATCTCGCGGCGCAGCGCGGCATTTTCCCAGTTGAGATCGGGCTGCTTCTCGGAAAAGAGATGCAGATACCATTGCCCGCTTTCCACGTCAAAGCTCCACGCGGACGGCGTGAAAAAGCTCGCCCAGTTGTTGGGCTCCCGCCCGTCTTTCCCGTCGCGCCAGAGATAATAGTCCCGGTATGGGCTATCCTTCCCCTTTCGGGATTCGATAAACCAGGCGTGCTCGTCAGAGGTGTGATTCACCACAAGATCCATGATGAGCTTGATGTCGCGCCGGTGCATCTCCTCAAGCAGCCGGTCAAAATCCTCCATGGTGCCGAATTCCGCCATGATCTTCTCATAATCGCGGATATCGTAGCCCATGTCGGCGTTCGGAGAATCGTACACAGGGCAGAGCCACACCGCGCCGATTCCCAGTTCTTTCAGATAATCGAGCCGCGAGATGATGCCGGGAATATCGCCAATGCCGTCGCCGTTCGAGTCCTGAAAGCTGCGCGGATAAATTTGATAGAATACCCGCTCCTTCCACCATTGCATGGGTTCTCCCTCATTTCTTTTCAAAAAACGCGTACCCGCACTCGAGTGAGGTATCGCCGAAGCGAAGGCGCATACCATCCGGGGCGGCAATATGTTTATTTCCGCCGGGTTCCGCAATATACGCCATACAGTCTCCGCCGGAGAGCGTGAGACAAAGAACGCCGTCCTGCATACGCATTTCCGTAATGTTCAGCCCATCCCGATGCTCTTTTTTGAAGCCGATCATGGATGCATACAGAGCCTTTATCTTCTCGTCCGGTTCCCCCCACGCCATCGCGCCGCGATTGAGGGGATCCTCTCCGCCGGACATGCCGAGCTCGTCGCCATAGTATACGCTCGCTGCCCCGCCGAGCAGCATCTGCAAAAAGAGCGCCGCCGCGAGACGGTTCGTATCCCCGCCGCACACCGTGAGCGGCCGCGGTATATCGTGGTTGCCGCAGGACGCAAACTGCCACGGCCGGACACCATCCGGCGCCGCAAGGAGGATATCCTTGATCCGTTCCGCGAAGGTCTCCGTTCCGTCCGCTCCCGTCATGGCAAAGTCGCGGATCGCAAAGTAGAGCGGATAGTCCATCACTCCGTCAAACACTCCGGCACGAAGCCACGGTGTGCTCTTCTGCCATATTTCGCCGATGATGTACGCCTCCGGGTTTGCGTCGCGGATACACTTTTTGAACTTCTCCAGAAAGCGGAAGCTCACCTCGTCCGGCACATCCAGCCGCCAGGCGTCGATGCCGTATTTCCGCGTCCATTCCGCGGCAGTCCCGATGAGATACGCCTGCACGGCAGGGTTTTCGGTGTTCCACTTCGGCATATCCGCGGCGAACGCGAAGCTCTCAAAGGGCTTTATGGCACGCATAGCGTCCGCCGGCAGCTCCGCCGGTGTTTTGCCTCGCAGCGCGTCCATACGGACGCCGCAGAACCAGTCGAAGAATGCAGACTTCTCCCCGTTTTTCAAAACATCCTGCCAGAACGGATGCTGCCAGGAGGCGTGGTTATATACGCCGTCGAGCATAACGCGCATGCCGTTTTCGTGCAGTGTACGAACGAGCGAGGCTAAGTCCTCCTCCGTTCCGAGCATCGGGTCGATGCGCGTATAGTCTGCGGTGTCGTACCGGTGATTGGACGGGCTCTGGAATATGGGATTGAGATACACACCCTGCACTCCAAGCGAACGGAGATACGGGATATAGTTTTCGATCCCCCGCAGTGTTCCGCCGAAGCGGTTTGTCCGCGTCGGAACAAATGGCTCGGCGCTCTCCTCGTCCCGGCTGAACCGGTCGGGAAAAATCTGATACCACACAGTACCTCGCGCCCAGCCGGGTGCGGCGTAGTGCTCTGCCGGAAATACGTAGGGCACCTGGAATGGGCGGAGATATTTCTCTGAAAGCGGCTCCGTAATCCCCGCTTCGGAGAGAAAAACCTTTTCTCCGCTTTCCAGAACAATCTCGAAATGGTATCGGAGCTTTTGCGTCTCCATCTTGACCGTAACTGAATAGAATGTATCGCCCAAAAGTGTCGTTTTGTCCGTGACCGGGAGCGTATGAAGGTTTGGCCGCCGCTTGTCGCCGTTCAAAAACCAGAATGGGTCGCCGAATACGATGCGGATGGATCGTACCGGCTCATTGCAGCGAAGGCGAAGCATACAGGTGTTTCCCGTGACGAATTGCCACGGGTAATCCGCGCGGTGCTCCATCGGATAGTGTAAGAGCCGCATAGCTTTATCCTTTTACCATGCCGTCCATGGCTCCGCCATGGATGAGCTTTTTTTGCAATACGATGTAGATGAGTAAAATTGGCAGCACCGCGATGAGCGACGCGGCGAAGATCAGCCCCCAGTTATTGAGATTCTGCCCCTGAAAGAGCTTGAGCGCGATGGGGAGCGTGCGCTTGTCCGGCGTTTTGATCATCGTGAGCGCGATGAGAAATTCATCCCACACGTTGGAATACGCAAGGATGGCAAACGTCCCAAGCGCAGGCTTGGAAAGGGGCAGGACAATCCTCCAGTAGATCTGCCAATGGTTTCCGCCGTCCACTATGACGGCCTCCTCCATCTCCCGCGGGAGACTCAGAAAGAAATTGCGGAGAAAAAATGTGTTGCTCGGCACGCCGATCCCGATATAGATCAAAAGAAGGCCGAGATAGCTGTCGACGAGCTTCATCTCCTTCATCAAAAGGAACTGCGGGATCAGATTCGTGACCGTCGGCACCATCATCGTAAAAAGATAAAGATAGAAAACGAACTCTCGTCCCGGGAACGAGATGCGCGCGAACGCATACGCCCCGGCAGAGGATACGAGCATAATGATCACCGTCGCCACGGCGGCGACAAGAAGGCTATTGAGAAAATACCGGCTGAAATGGTTGGCGTTCCATGCGTCCATGAAATTGCCGAAGTAGGCCGACTTGGGGAACAGGATCGGCGGATATGGCATGGAATAGCTCCGCGGCGTCATAGCTGTTGCGAGCATGTACTGAAACGGGATCAGCGCGGCCACGGAGAAAATGATGAGCCCGATGTACGTCGGGAGTTTGGAGAGCTTTTTCATTCCGGGGCTCCTTTCAGTTGATCTGGTCCTTGGACACGCGGCGCTGAATCATCGTCAGCACGAGCACAATCACGCCAATGAGCACCGACTGCGCCGCCGCGGAGCCGATATCATAGGCGGAAAACGCGGAGTTATACATATAATTCATCAGCTCGTTCGTGCTGCCGAGCGGCGCGCCCTCGGTGATCATCATGACATGGATGTAAGCGCCGAACGCACCAATCGTAAGTACGGTCAGAAGATAATTTGTGGTATTACGCACCATGGGCAGCGTCATGGAGAAGAAGCGTCGGACGCGCCCGGCACCGTCGATCTCTGCGGCCTCGTAAACAGACGTCGGCACGCCCTGCAGCGCCGCGAGATAAATAACCATCACCCAGCCCACGCCCTTCCATATGCCAAAAAGCCAGAGCACGAGATTGGCCGTCCACTCTCCCTGCAGCCACGCCACGGGCTTCGTGATGATGTGCAGCCGCATCAGGAAGTAGTTCACAAGCCCGCCGCTGCCAGACATGAAAAGATACTTGAACACGAGCGACACGACGACCCACGACGTGATCACCGGCAGATAGCATATAACTTTAAACGCCGTCTGGCCGCGGTGCACCGAGTTGATGAGACTTGCCAACACGAGACCGAGGAACATCTGTCCCGGTACTGTGACAAGCGTGTAGAGGAGGGTGTTCCGAAACGCCGTAAGATAATGCCGGTCTTTGATTACGTCCACATAGTTCTGCACGCCGACAAAGCGTACAGCCTCGTTTTTGATAACGTTGAACTCGGTAAAGCTGATCCAGACGTTGCGCACCAGCGGATAGAGAATAAAGAGCGCCATCAGCACAAAGCCCGGAAGAATGAACGGCAGGGCTTTGCCCCATTGCCGGCCTCCCCGGCGGAGCTGGTTGATTCGGCGGTTCATCCAATCACTCTCCCATGATCTGCTGCGGCTCGCCGGATGACATCCGGCGAACCGCGGCTTTTTTACTTATTCGGCGGCAAGCAACTCGTCGATCTGCGCGGCAGCTGCGTCCAGCGCCTCCTGCGAGGTTGCCTGGCCGCGCAGCACACTTTCAAATGCAGTATTCAAAATCGTTTCGATCGTCGGCCAGCTCGAGCAGGGGATGCGCGCTTCTGCCGTTTTGAGCTGTTCCATATAAACGGCGACATAAGGGTTGGCGGACGTATCGACCTTCTCCATCGCCGTCGCGGTCACAGGGATCATGCCCGCTGCGGCCATCGCTACCTGCTGCTCGTCCTCGAGCATGAAGCGGATGAACGTCCACGCGGCGTCCTTCTTGGCGCTCGTGGCGGTCATGACGATGTCCTCACCACCGACAATGGAAACGCTGCGTCCCTCCACGGAGGGGATGAGCGCCGGAGTGTAGGTGTCCATCTTGTCTGCGGAGCTGAAAAACCAGGGGCCTTCTACGAACATGGTGTAGTTGCCCGCTTCAATGCCGCCCCAGCCGTCCGGCTGCTCGCCCAGAATCGCGGGGCCGATGGTCTTGTCCTTGTACCATCCGGCGATCGTGTCCAGCGCCTTTACGGTCGCCTCGGAATTCAGATAGCCGGTCGCGGTGGTGTAGGCATCGTCGGTGACGCTGCCGCCGAGCGTCCAGATGAACGGCAGCATCGCCCAGTTGTAGGAGCCGGAAACGCAGAAAAGGTACTTGTCGTTCGCCGGATCGGTCTTATCGCGCGCCGCGAGCAGCTCGTCCATCGTCGCCGGAGGCGCGTCAAAGCCGTATTCTGCGAGCACGGCGTTGTTGTACACGGCAACCGTGGTGTTCGCGTTGAGCGGCAGGCCGTAATTTTTGCCGTTGTAGAGCGTAGTGTTCAACGATCCTTCCAGAGCGTTTGCTGCGATCTCGTCGAACCCCTCGTAGTCGTTCAGGCATTCGAGCGCGCCGAGCTTCGCCATCTGCGAAACCCAGGTGAGATCCATGCGCATAACGTCGGGCGCAACGTCGCCGCTGACCGCGGTGACGAGCTGTTCGTCCATGCCCTCGTACGGCATGCGGATCGCGTTGACCTTGATATTGGGGTACTTTTCCGCAAAGGCGGTGAGGACGGTTTCGGTGAAGATCTTTTCCTCGCCCTCGCTGTAGGAATGCCAGAAGGTGATCTCTACGGGTTCTTCGCTCGCCGTCTCCGCCGGAGTTTCCGCCGCGGGAGCGGCGGAGGGCGTTTCCTCCTTCGCGGGCGTGCTGCCGCAGGCGGCAAAGGAAAATGCCATGGCAAAAACGAGCGTAATGGTCAGCAGACGTTTCATCATACGTTGTTCTCCTTTTGTTTTTCGCGGCGCGGCATCGGATCGCACCGGTTGGAGGGCTTTCCCGAATTGTAAACGGTTACAATTTGAGGCAACAAAATAACTCGGCACATGGCCCAGTTATCTTGTCGAAGCCCTATGGATGATCCTTGCGGGCAAAAGATTCTGTCCCGGACACAGATCTTCCGCCTGAAGCTGTGCGATGAGAAGCTTTGCTGCGGATTTTCCCAGATTGGTTACGTCTATTTCAACGACCGTCATCGCGGGGTCTGCAGCCGCCGCGAGGACGCTGTCGTCAAAACCAATGACCTGCACCTCCTCCGGAACGCGGACGCCGCGCCGGGAGAGCTCACGCAGGAAGTAAAACCCGATCGTACTGTCGGACACGACGTACGCATCGCAGAGAGAAGAAAAATGCTGCCGGACAAATGCGGAAATGCTTGCAGCGTCCGTCAATCCGTCGCTCACGAGGGCGGGATCTTCTTCGATTCCCGCCTCGGCAAGCGCCCGGCAATAGCCGGAAAAGCGCTCGAAAACGAATGTTTTATCAAAGCTGTTTGCGAGGAAGCCGACCGTCCCGGGCTTCGTTTCCAGAAGCTTTTGTGCAGCAAGCTCTCCGGCAGAGATGTTGTCGATGTCGACCCATACGGCGTCGTGATCGTCGCAGCGCCCGGCGATCACGCACGGGATTCGACTCTCGTTCACAACGCTCATAACCTCTTCCCTGGCTAGCGCGCTGAGCAGCACCAGGCCGTCGATCCGGTTTTCGTTGATGAGTGAGCGCAGCGTCAGCGCGCCATCTGCACCGCCGATGTGGCAGATCATCAGGTAATACCCGTTTTTGCTCAGCTCGTGCTCGAGCCCGTACTGGATACGCAGAAAGTAATCGTTGCCGTAGGTCTCGGCATCGCCGTAATCTACCGCGAGTGCCACGGTCTTGCTATTTCCGTGCAAAAGTCCGCGAGCCATCATGCTGGGCTGGTAGTCCAGCGCCTCGATCGCGCCGCGCACCTTCTCCACAGACGCCTCGGCGATTAGCGGACTGTTATTCAGATATCGGGAAACTGTGGCCACGGACACACCGGCGTACCGCGCCACGTCCTTAATGGTTGCCTTCATGCATTGCTCCTACACTGTAACCGATTACAATTACAGTTTGATTATAGGTTTCCCCAGCTCTCCTGTCAATAGTGGATTTTATTTTTTCCGCCAAAAATCAAAGGCCGGCTGCCGGAAAACCCGACAGCCGGTAGTTTTGCTGCATGCATGTTTTATTTGTGGATTATCGCGCGGCGGGATTTGAGGAAAAGCGCCGTCAGTACCGCGAGCCAGAGAAACGCCAGTGCCGCCGCTCCATCGCCCGCGTCACCGCCCCCTCGCCGATCGTAAAGAACAAAGAACAGGATACGCCGTATGTGCTCTCCACCAAAGAGGCGTACGAGCTCATCGATAACTTCATCGCCGCCGCCGTGCGCGCGAAGAAGGCCGGGCTTGACCTTGTGGAGGTGCACTGCGCCCACGGGTATCTTCTCAACGATTTTGTCTCTCCCAGCGCGAACCGCCGCACCGACGAGTTCGGCGGCGGCACCACCGGCTCGCGCTCCGGTACGGTCTCGCCGAGGAGAACCGCGGCCGAGGTGTCCAGCTCGGCGGCGAGCGAGATCAGCGCGGCAGCATCCGGGACCGATAAACCATTCTCCCATTTCGATACAGTCTGCCGCACCACGTGCAGCCTCATTGCAAGCTCTTCCTGCGAGAGTCCTTTCGATTTGCGCAGATTCTTTATGTTTTCGTTCAGCATGCTTTGGCCTCCTTGTTAATCGACGCTATCTTTCGGTGGCATCATTAAAGATCCAAAGAGCCGTTGCCGCAAGCAACGCAGAATAACATTGGCATAGGGAAGCCGCCCGAACGGTCGTGTTCGGGCGGCTTTTGCCGAAAAATCTTATTCGTCCAGCTTGAGCACCGCGAGGAAGGCCTCCGTCGGAATCTGCACCGTGCCGAGCTGGCGCATTTTCTTTTTGCCTTCCTTCTGCTTTTCGAGCAGCTTCTTCTTTCGCGTGATGTCGCCGCCGTAGCACTTGGCGAGAACGTCCTTGCGCATGGCGCGCACCGTTTCGCGCGCGATGATCTTGCCGCCGATGGCCGCCTGTACGGGCACCTCGAAGAGCTGGCGGGGGATATTGTCGCGCAGCTTTTCGCACAGCTTGCGCGCGCGGCCATAGGCCTTTTCGCGGTGGGCAATGAAGCTCAACGCGTCCACCTGATCGCCGTTTAAGAGCATATCGACCTTTACGAGATCGGACGGGACGTACTCCGAAAGCTCATAGTCAAGCGAGGCGTAGCCCTTCGTCTTGGCCTTGAGAGTGTCGAAGAAGTCGTAGATGATCTCGTTGAGCGGCATTTCGTAATGCATTTCCACGAGCCGCTGGTCGAGATACTGCATGTTTTTATAAACACCGCGGCGCTCCTGACAGAGCGGCATGATGTTGCCGACGAACTCGTTCGGCGTGATGATCGTCACCTTGACGAACGGCTCGAGCGCCTCGGCAATGGAAGCCGGGTCGGGGTAGTTGTGCGGGTTATCGACGAACACTGTCGTGCCGTCGGTCTTTTTGACCTCGTAGATGACCGAGGGGAGCGTCGTGACGAGATCGAGGTTGAACTCGCGCTCCAACCGCTCCTGAATGACCTCCATATGCAGCATGCCGAGGAAGCCGCAGCGGAAGCCGTAGCCGAGCGCGATGGACGTTTCCGGCTCATAGGAGAGGGAAGCGTCGTTGAGCTTGAGCTTGTCGAGCGCGTCGCGCAGGTCGGGGAACTTCGAGCCGTCCTCGGTGTAAATGCCGCAATAGACCATGCTGCGCGCCGGGCGGTAGCCGGGCAGCGCCCCGGCGCAGGGACGTGCGCTCTCGGTGACGGTATCGCCGACGCGGGTGTCCTCCACGTTTTTGATGCTCGCGGTGAAGTAGCCGACATCGCCGGCGGCGAGCTCGTCGCAGGGGTCGAGCCCCATCGGGCGCAGATGCCCGACTTCGAGAACCTTATACTCCGCGCCCGTCGCCATCAGGCGGATGGGGGTGTCGCGGCGGATCACGCCGTCCACAACGCGGACGAGCACGATAACGCCGCGGTAGGCGTCGTACTGGCTGTCAAAGATGAGCGCTTTGAGCGGCGCGGCGGCATCGCCCTTCGGGGCGGGGACGTGCTGCACGATATACTCCGGCACGGCCTCCACGTTGATGCCGTTTTTCGCGGAGATCTCCGGCGCGTCCATTGCCGGGATGCCGATGATGTCCTCAATTTCGGTTTTGGTGCGCTCCGGGTCGGCGGCGGGCAGGTCGATCTTGTTGATGACGGGCAGAATTTCGAGATCGTGCTCCAGCGCAAGGTATGTGTTCGCGAGCGTCTGCGCTTCCACGCCCTGGGAGGCGTCCACAACGAGCACCGCGCCCTCGCACGCGGCGAGCGAGCGGGAGACCTCGTAGTTGAAGTCCACATGGCCCGGCGTGTCGATGAGATTGAGCGTATACGTCTCGCCGTCCTTCGCTTTGTATGTCAGGCCGACGGCGCGCGCCTTGATGGTGATGCCGCGCTCGCGCTCGAGATCCATGTTGTCGAGAATCTGCTCAGACATTTCCCGCTTTTCCACCGCGCCGCACAGCTCGATGAGCCGGTCGGACAGCGTGGATTTGCCGTGGTCGATGTGTGCGATGATGGAAAAATTCCGGATATGGCTCTGGTCGATCATAGGGGTACTCCTCAAAAAAGAATCAATGCGCGCTCTCTGCGAGCGCGGCGAGAGCGCGAAGCTCCTCCGCCAGCGCGTGCAGCCGCTGCACGCCGCTGCCGTCCGGCTCGTCCGTCCGGCCAAGCAGATAATCTGCCGAAACGCCGTAATATTCGCACGCCCGGCAGACGAAATCCAGTCCCGGCTCGCGCGCGCCGTTTTCGTAGTGCGAGAGCAGCGCCTGCGATATGCCAAGCTCTGCCGCCGCCGTGCGCTGCGAGGCGCCCTTCCTGCGCCGCAGCTCGGACATCCTCTCCGAAAACCCTCTGGTCATGGGGGCAATCGCTCCTTCGTGTTGATTACTTTCCGTATTATAGCAAGAGAGTTCCGTGTTTGTAAAGGTTGACTTTTCCGCAAATCGTGATAGTATATTTATGCTAAAAAATTTGATTTTTCCGGAGGTTTTCCCCATGTTTGACAAACTGATCGACATTTTGAAAGCCAATCCCCGCCGTATCGTGTTCACCGAAGGGCCCGATGCCCGCATTCTTGAGGCGGCTTCCCGCCTGAAGAAGGAAGGCTTCCTCACCCCGGTGCTCGTCGGCAACGTGGAAGAGGTCAAGGCTGCGGCCGCGAAGGGCGGTTTTGACATTGAAGGTCTCGAGATCATCGACCCGCTGACCTACGACAAGATGGACGAGATGGTCGATGCGATGGTCGCTCTCCGCAAGGGCAAGATGACGCCCGAGGAGTGCCGTGAGCTGCTGAAGAAGGGCAACTACTTCGGCACGATGCTCGTGAAGATGGGTGTGGCTGACTCTCTGCTTGGCGGCGCTACCTACTCCACCGCCGACACCGTTCGCCCGGCTCTCCAGCTCATCAAGACCAAGCCCGGCGCGCATCTCGTCTCCTCCTGCTTCATTCTCCAGCGCGGTGATGAGCTCCTCGCCATGGGCGACTGCGCCATCAACATCTCCTATGAGGACAGCGTGGACAAGGAAGGCAATGTGACCGTTTCCGCCGCGCAGAAGCTCGCCGAGGTCGCCATTGAGACCGCGAAGACCGCCAAAATCTTCGGCATCGACCCGAAGGTCGCCATGCTCTCCTTCTCCACCAACGGCTCCGGCAAGGGCGCTACCGTTGCGCTCTCCCACGAGGCCACCAAGGTCGCCAAGGAAATGGCTCCCGAGATCGACATCGACGGCGAGATGCAGTTCGACGCCGCTGTGTCTCCCACCGTCGGCCAGCTCAAGTTCCCCGGCTCCAAGGTCGCGGGCTATGCCAACACCTTCATCTTCCCCTGCATCGAGGCCGGCAACATCGGCTACAAGATCGCGCAGCGTCTCGGCGGCTATGCCGCTTACGGCCCGATCCTGCAGGGTTTGAACGCCCCCATCAACGACCTCTCCCGCGGCTGCAACGCCGACGAGGTCTACAAGATGGCCATCATCACCGCCGCTCTCGCCTGAGCTTACATAGTTTCAACGTATATCCCCGTCCGCAGGACGGGGATATTTTCTACCGAAAGGAGCGAATCCATGAGCCGATTTGCTGTTTTGCTGTATCCGAACGCCTCTTTGCAGGAGATCGCCTGTCTCACGGCAGCGCTCAGCGTGTGGTACGGGGAAGGCATCGATTATATTGCCGGCGAGGACAAAGAGTATCGAAGCGAGGAAGGGCTGCGTCTCCTGCCGACGAAAACGGCGGCGCAGGCCGATCCCGCAGATTATGACTGCGTGATCCTGCCCGGTACGATCGATCCGCTTCCGGCGCTGTATGACGAGGCGCTGATCGCCTTTCTGCACCGGGGCATCGGTACGAACACCGTGTTTGCCGCCATTTCCTCGGCGCCGCTGCTGCTCTGCAAGGCGGGGCTGCTGAAAGGAAAGAAATTTACGGCGGGGTTTTTTATGCAGATGGCCGACGTTTTCCCATTTGTGGAAAAGGAAAATTTTGTCCACAAGGGCGTGGTTACGGACGGAAACGTCATCACCGGTATCGGTATGTTTTACCGGGCGTTCGCCGAAACCGTCCTGCACCGCTTCGGCTTTGATACCGGGAAAAACTTTATGCGCGCAGAACCGGAGAATTTTACGGAGGACGCCCTCACGTTTTACTGGACAGAGGACGAGTACCGCGAGTTTCTGGAAGAGTGGAAGGAATACGGGAAATAAGCGCCATATACAGGACATAATATAAGCAGCCGCAGCAGAACGATCTGCCGCGGCTGTTTTGCGTCTAAAATTTTTTAAACTTCCTATTGACAAAATCGAACTACTGAATATAATGCGGTAGTTTCAAGACCGAAACGAAAGGAGACTTCCATGAACACGCAATATAAGAAAGGCGTGCTGGAGCTTTGCGTTCTCTCGCTTCTGAAAAAGCGCGACTGCTACGGCTACGAGATCTCGGAGTTCCTTGCCGGACACATTGATATTGCAGACGGCACGGTGTACCCCATTCTCCGCAAGCTCAAGGCGGACGGAATGCTCACAACATACCTGCAGGAAGAAAGCGGCGGGCCGCCGCGAAAGTACTACACGCTCACCAGGCTGGGGCGCGAAACCTATGAAGCCGACCGCGCGGAATATCTCACCTTTGCCGCCGCGGTTCGGAATCTTTTGGAGGAGGATGAATCGAAATGACGAAGAACGAATTTATGGAAAAGCTCGCGAAGGAGCTGCGCGGCGAGGGCGTGAACGTCCTTGCGCTCTGTCCCGCCGGGATGGTGACGACGGAAAAGACCGCCGCGGCCATCCGCGCGCAGGGGTTCTGGGGCGCGGTGACGACGAACCCGCTGGAAGTCGTTGCGCGCAAAACGCTTGACCGCGCGCTTGCCGGAAAGGCAATTTATATCCCCGGCGCACTCAACCGGACGCTCTCCGCGCTCGGCGGCGTGCTCCCGCGCACGTGGGTGGCCGGGATCGTCAACTGGCGGTGGAAGAGCGCGCAGAAAAAATGGCCGAAGGCGTGAGACGGCGAGGAAACCCCTCCGACGGCTAGGGGAGGCAAGACTGTATTCCGCAAACCGGCTGGCCCCCCCGTTAGGGAAGCTGCCGAGCCTGCGAGGCTGAGGGGGTTTCTTTTCTCATAAAGCCGAAAAAGCGCCGGTCGTTCGATGATGGAACGAACCGGCGCTTTTCTCTTTACCAACGCGGGAAAACGGGATATAATCTTATTTGAGAAGACCCTCGAGCAGAAGCTTGACGCCGATGCCCACAAGGACGATGCCTCCGGCGATCTCCGCTTTTTTCGGGTGGATGCCGGGGATGCGGCTCGCGGCCATGGCGCCGCCGAAGGCGATGAGGAACGTTGTGCAGCCGATGACGGCGCACGAGAGCACCACGCCGGGGCCTGGGGGCGAGAACGCGAAGCTCACGCCGACGGCGAGAGCGTCGATGCTCGTTGCCACGGCGAGCGCAAGCAGCCGTTTGTGTGAGAGCACCGCCATGCCGCCGGAGCCTTCCTCGCCGCCGCGCACGGCCTCAAGGATCATTTTGCCGCCGATGAACGCGAGCAGCGCAAAGCTCACATACGGGCCGATGGCCGTGACATAGCCGGACACCGTGCTGCCGAGAATGTAGCCCGCGAGCGGCATGAGAAACTGGAACGCGCCGAAATACAGCCCGTGCCAGAGCGCATAGCTCGTCTTGAACGGGCGCATGGCGATACCGTTTGTAACGGACACCGCAAACGCATCCATGGAAAGGGAAATGCCGATGAGTATGACAGAAAGCATGGGAGCCTCCGCACAGGAAAAGAATATGGACGCCGCACTCGCGCTCGCGCGCGAGGCCGCCGCCGCGGGGGAGATACCGGTCGGCTGTATTATCACCGACGGCGCGGGGAACGTGATCGGACGGGGGAGAAACCGGCGCGAGGAGGGCGCGGACGCGACCGCCCACGCCGAGATCGAGGCTATCCGCGAGGCCTGCCGCGCGCTTGGCACATGGCGGCTGGACGGATGCACGCTGTATGTGACGCTCGAGCCCTGCCCTATGTGCGCCGGGGCGATATTGAACGCACGCATCCCCGCGGTAGTATACGGCGCGCGGGAAGCGAAAAGCGGCTCGTGCGGCAGTGTGATCGACCTGTTTTTTGAAAATTACGGGTTTCAGCCGCGGGTGTACGGCGGGATACTAAAGGACGAGTGCGCCGCGCTGCTGCGGAATTTCTTTTTGCGGATGCGGGAAAAATAAAGGGCAATTTAATGGGAGCCGAGATTCGGCTCCCATTTTTCATTAGTTCTTGAGCGTTCCGTCCGGATTGAAGAGGGGCAGGGGGGCGAGCACCGTGATGTCGTGCCGCTCGATCGCGCCGCCCTCGGCGAGGACCGCCATTTTGCCGACGATGTTGCCGCCGGCCTTCTTCACAAGCTCTTCCATGGCGCGCAGGCTCTCGCCGGTGGAGATCACGTCGTCCACGATGAGGATGCGCTTGCCATTCATGCGCTCGGCATCGGCGGTGTCAATAATGAGGGTCTGCGTGCCGCCGGTGGTGATGGAGTGGACGTGCACTTCAAAAATGCCGGTCATGTACGCCTTGGCCTTCTTGCGGGCGAGCAGGTAGGGAATGCCGCACTGGCGGGACATTTCGTACGCGAGAGGGATCGCCTTGGCTTCGGGCGCGATGATGTAGTCAAACTCCGGGGCGCGCTTCAAAAGCTCCTTGGCGGCGTGGATGGTCATCTCCACATCGCCGAACATGACGAAGGCGCCGATGTAGAGATCATCGCTCACCGGGCAGAGCGGCAGATCGCGCTTGAGGCCGGCGATATCCATGGTGTAGGTCATCATTGTTGTTGTCTCCTTTTAAATTTATACATCCAATCCGGTGAGATACCGCCGGATCATATCCAAAGCGTTGCTGGCTGCGATGAGCCGGATGCGCGGCCGCGGCGCGTGGCCGCATTGCAGACGGCGGACAAAGCAGCCGCTCCTCGCGGCGAGCGCTACGAACACGAGCCCCACGTCGTCCCCATCGGGCCCTGCCCAGCCGGTGATGCCGATGCCGATGTCGCTGCCGAGCGCCTTGCGCACACGCTTGGCCATTTTGGCCGCGACCGGCATGCTTACGACGCCGTTTTCGGCGATGAGATCTTCGTCCATATCGAGCAGGCGCACCTTGGCGTCCTCGGTATACGTCACGACGCCGCCGAGAAAGTGCGCGCTCGCGCCGGGGATATCGGTGATGCGCTGCGCGAGCAGGCCGCCCGTGCAGCTCTCCGCCACGGCGAGCGACGTGTTTTTCTCCTGCAGGAGCTGCAATACGCGCTCTTCGAGCGAGGCACAGTCGATGCCGTATACAAGATCGCCCATCTTATCGCAGATGTCCTCGATCACCGGCTCCATGAGCGCTTCGCACTCCTGTGCGCTCGCGCCCTTGGCGGTGACGCGCACCCAGCACTCGCCCTCGCGCGAATACGGCGCGACGGTGGGGTTTGCCCCGTCCATAAAGGAGCGCAGACGCGTTTCCATCGCGCTCTCGCCGATGCCGAAAAAGCGGATCATATGCGAGCGGATCAGGCCGCCGGAGAGCTTCTGGAGATACGGCATCACGTAGTTCCGCAGCATCGTGACGCACTCTCTCGGCGGGCCGGGCAGCATGACGACGCGGACATTCCCGTCCTCGATGATGCATCCCGGCGCGGTGCCGCAGTCGTTCGGCAGCATGATGCTCCCCTCGGGGAGATATGCCTGCTGGAGGTTGTTGTCGGTAAAGCTCCGGCCGCGCTCGGCAAAGTATTCGCGGATGTCCGCGAGCGCATCCTCGTTGAGATAGAGCTTCCGGTCAAAGGCGCGCGCGAGCGTCTGCTTGGTGAGATCGTCGCACGTGGGGCCGAGACCGCCGGTTGTGATGATGAGATCGGCGCGGTTCCGCGCGCGGTAAATGCATTCGGTGAGCCGGGCGGGGTTGTCGCCGACGACGGTGTGCCAGTAGACGTTCACGCCCAGCTCCGCGAGCGCGAGAGAAATGTCCCGCGCGTCGGTGTTGACCGTGCCGCCGAGCAGAAGCTCCGTCCCGACGGAGAGAATTTCGGCGTTCATATAACGCCTCCTTAAATCAGAAAATCAGGGGTCGAAGCGCACGCGCTCGATGCCGGCCATTGCCTCGGCGACAAGGCCTTCGATATCGAGCACCGACTCCGCCTCCTCCACCGCATCAATACGGGGCCGCGTGCGGGGGTGGCGCGGTGTGAACACCGTGCAGCAGTCCTCGTAGGGGAGCGTGGAGAGCTCGAACGTGCCGATCTTGCGGGAGAGACGGACGATCTCTTCCTTATCAAAGCCGATGAGCGGGCGCAGCACGGGCAGGCGCGTGACGGCCTCCGTGCAGCCGAGCGCCTCCATCGTCTGCGAGGCGACCTGGCCAAGATTTTCGCCGGTGACGAGCGCCTTGGCGCCGTTCCGGTCGGCGACCTCCTGCGCAATGCGCATCATGAACCGGCGCATGATAAGCGTGAAGTATTCCTCCGGGCATTTGTCGCGGATCTCGGTCTGGATGTGCGTGAACGGCACGACCTCCACGGTGAGCCGCCCGCAGTAGGCGGTGAGCTCTTTGGCGAGATCGAGCACCTTCTGCTTGGCCAGCTCCGAGGTGTACGGGAACGAGAAGAAATGCACCGGGATCATATGTACGCCGCGCTTGGCAATCATATACGTCGATACCGGCGAATCGATGCCGCCGGAGAGCAGCGTTACCGCCGTGCCGCCGCAGCCGACGGGCAGACCGCCCGCGCCGGGCAGCGGGGGACGGTGGATGTAGGCGGCGCGCTCGCGCACCTCAACGTGCACGACCAGCTCCGGGTTGTGGACATCCACGGCGGTTTCCGGGAATGCCTCGGCGAGCTCGCCGCCGACATACTGGCTGACCTCAATGGAGGTCATCGGGAAGGCCTTGTCCGCGCGGCGCGTTTCCACCTTGAAGCTCTTCGCTTCGCGCATGGCCTCGGCCATGTACTCGATGGCTTTGTGTGCCATGGCCTCGGGCGTTTTGTCGCACGCGGCGGCGCGCACTACGGCGGCGATGCCGAACACCTTCGTCATGGCCTGCTGCGTTTCGTCCATGTCGATATCGTCCGACTTCGGCTCGATATAGATCGTGGACTGCGTGCACGTAACGTCAAACTCGCCGAGCGAGCGCAGACGGCGCTTTACGTTGGAAATGAGCTTCTGCTCAAAGTATTTCTTGTTCAGACCTTTGAGGACGATCTCGCCCTGCTTGAGAAGAATGATGTCCTGCATATTGACCTCACACATATTGTAATAGCTCTGCCGGGGCACTTATGATCCCCAGCGCGGCGCAGTTCGCTAATTTTTCACGGTCCCAGTAGCCCCAATCGCAGAGGACACAGGGGAGAGCGGCGTTTTTCGCCGTTTCGCTGTCCACGCCGGAGTCGCCGACGTAGAGCGCGCGGGAAGCGTCAACGCCGAGCGCTTTGAGCGCATCGTATACCGCGTCCGGCGCGGGCTTTGTGGGGCGGCCGGGTTTCCGGCCCTCCACATGGGAAATTTTATCCCCGAGGAATTTATGCAGCATCGGCACGGCGTCGGTATGATCCTTGTTCGTGACGCACGCGGTGCGGATGCCGCGCCGGTGCAGCTCGTCCAGAAGCTCCGGGATGCCCGCGTAGGGCGTCACGTGCTCCTGCGCGTGGGCGGCGTAGAGCGATGCGTATATATGGAGCGTCTCGTCAACGAGCGCTTCCTGCCCCGCGCCAAGCGCGCGGGTGATGAGCATTTTCGCGCCGTTGCCGACCATAGAGCGCACCTCCGCTACTGTCCGTTCCGGGCGGTGCATTTCGCGCAGCGCGCCGTTGACGGCGGCGGCAATGTCGGATAGCGTATACAAAAGCGTACCGTCCAGATCGAACAATACGGCGTCGTATCGGTTCATGGCGTGGCCTCCGGGGAGGAAGAGATGAGAAAATCGTAGGTGCGGTACTGCACGGCTTCGGCGATGTGCTCGGGCGCAATGTCCTTCGCCCCGGCGAGATCGGCGATCGTGCGCGCCACGCGCAGTATGCGGTCGTAGCTTCGCGCCGTGAGACCGAGCGCGTGAAAGGCGTCCTTCATCAGCGCGTCGCCCTCGGGCGTGAGAGAGCAGTACCGCTCCATATCGCGCGGGGACATATTGGCATTGGATACCGTGCCGGAGGAAAAGCGCCTGCGCTGCACCTCCCGCGCGCGGTTGACGCGCTGGCGGATGGTTTCGGAGCTCTCGCCGTCCGGGCGGCGGCGCAGCTCGTCGTAGGCGAGCGCGGGGACTTCCACGATGATGTCGATCCGGTCCATGAGCGGGCCGGAGAGCTTGGCGTGGTAGGCGCGGACGGACTTTTCGCTGCACCGGCAGCGGCCGCCCGGCTGTCCGTACCAGCCGCATTTGCAGGGGTTCATGGCGCATACGAGCATGAACCGGCTGGGGTACACCGCCGTTCCGGCAGCGCGGGAAACCGTCACAACGCCGTCTTCGAGCGGCTGGCGCATGACTTCAAGCACGTCCCGGTGGTATTCGGGCAGCTCATCGAGAAACAGCACGCCGTTGTGCGCGAGCGATACCTCGCCGGGCTGGAGCTGCGCTCCGCCCGCCATCGCGGCGGCGGAGAGCGTGTGATGCGGCGCGCGGAAGGGGCGCTGGCGCAGAATGGGGCGCTTTTCATTTGTGAGACCGCAGACGCTCCAAATGCCGGTGGACTCCATCGTCTCCTCGCGGCTCATGTCCGGCAGTATGCCGGGAAGACGCTTGGCGAGCATCGATTTGCCGGAGCCCGGCGGGCCGACCATGAGCACGTTGTGCCCGCCCGCGGCGGCGACTTCGAGCGCGCGTTTGACGTTTTCCTGCCCCTTGACCTCGGCATAGTCGGGGAAGATGAGCTCTTCCTCGCTCGGCACGGGCGGTTCGGCGGGGGTGATTTTCTTCTCGCCCGCGAGATGCGCCAGAAGCTCCGGGACGGTATGTACCGGATAGACGGTGAGATGGTCGGCATAGGCGGCCTCGCGCGCATTGCCCGCGGGGACATACAGCTCCCGGATGCCTGCTTTTTCGGCGGCGAGCGCCATGGGAAGCGCGCCGCGCACCGCGCGCACCTCGCCGGAGAGCGAGAGCTCGCCGATCACGGCGGCGTCCGGCGGCAGGGGCTTGGCCTGCCCGGTGGCGATGAGGATGCCGAGCAGGATCGGAAGATCGTATACGGTGCCGGCCTTTTTCCGGTCGGCGGGCGCTAAATTCACGGTGACGCGGCTGACGGGAAAATCGAGCCCGCAGCTCTTCACCGAGGCGCGCACGCGCTCGCGCGCCTCCTTTACGGCGGCGTCCGGCAGACCGACAAGGTCAAACTGCGGCAGCCCGCCGGAGAGAAAAATCTCCGCCGAGACTTCGTAGCCGCCGATACCCTGCAAGCCGAGCGAGCGTATTTTTGCCACCATGTTCCCGCCGCCTTTCTATAAAAAATCGAATCGGGAGAGCGTCAGCCGCGGATGGCCTGCGCACGGCGGCGCGGCGCGAGCGCGGCGTTGATCTTCTCTGCGGCTTCCGCCGGCGTGAGCTTTTCCTGCGTTCCGGCGGCCATATCCTTGAGCGATACGACGCCCGCGGCGGCCTCGTCGCCGCCGATGATGAGCGCAAACGGGATGCCAGACTTATCCGCGAAGCCGATCTTCTGCTTGAATTTGCGGTTTTCAAAATAGACCTGTGTTTTGACGCCCGCGGCGCGCAGCACCGTGGCGGTCTCGACGGCAAAGGGCATGCAGTCCGAGTCCATCGGGATGACGACGGCCTCGGCGGGGGCGGTGAGAATGTCCTTGGAGAGCATGTCCTGCTCCTGCAACACATAGAAAAGGCGCGTTACGCCGATGGAGATGCCGACGCCGGGGAGCGTGCGGTCGGTGTAGTACCCGGCAAGGTTATCGTACCGTCCGCCGGAGCAGACCGAGCCGATCTCCGGGTGGTCGGTCATCACGGTTTCGTACACGGTGCCGGTGTAGTAGTCCAAGCCGCGCGCGATCGTGAGGTCGATCTCAAAGTTTTCCGCCGGGACGCCGAACGAGCCGACGTATTCCACGACGGTGGCAAGCTCGTGCAATCCGAGATCGAACGTTTCGTCCTGCCCTTCATACCGGCGCAGGAACGCGAGCTTATCCGCACTCGTGCCGGGGACGGAGATGAACTCCAAAACCTTATCGGCGGTCTCCGGCGCTACGGCGAACTCGTCCACGAGCACGGCGCGGACCTTCCCGGGGCCGATTTTGTCGAGCTTGTCGATCGTGCGCATCACGTCGCCGGATTTCTCCGTCAGGCCAAGCAGGGCGAAAAAGCCGTTCAAAACCTTGCGGTTATTGACGCGGATGCGGAAATTTTTAAGACCGAGGGCGTTGAACGTGCGGTAAATGACGGCGGGGATCTCGGCTTCGTTCATGATATCGAGCTTGCCGTCGCCGATGATGTCGATATCCGCCTGATAAAACTCGCGGAAGCGGCCGCGCTGGGCGCGCTCGCCGCGGTAGACCTTGCCGATCTGGTAGCGGCGGAAGGGGAACGTCAGCTCGTTGGCGTGGAGCGCCACGTACTTTGCGAGCGGCACCGTGAGATCAAAGCGGAGGGCAAGATCGCTGTCACCCTTCGAGAAGCGGTAAATCTGCTTTTCGGTCTCGCCGCCGCCCTTGGCGAGGAGCACGTCGGCGCTCTCGATGATGGGCGTATCGAGCGGCGTGAAGCCGTAGAGAGCGTAGCTCTCGCGCAGCGTCGCCATGACGCGCTGCATTTTTTTCTGGTCCTCCGGCAGAAGCTCCATAAAGCCAGAGAGCGTGTGCGGTCGGATCTGAGCCATAGGGGGAATCCTCCTTTGAATAGAGAATGGATAGCTGGCCGCTGCCGGCTATCCATTCCTCGGGAAAGTTGTAGATAGGGGTTATTTTTTCTTCGGGTTGACGATATCACGCCAGTCCAGATCGCCCCGGCGGAGACCCTGCACAAGCACCTCGGCAGTGGCGACGTTGGAAGCGAAGGGGATGCTGTGCTGATCGCACAGACGGGCGATAGCGTCCACATCCTTCGTGTTGGCCTTGGGGTCGCAGAAGAAGAGCACGAGGTCGATCTCATTGTAGGCAATGCGCGCGCCGATCTGCTGCGCACCGCCCTGCGTGCAGGGCAGATACAGCGTGACCGGCAGCCCCGTCGCTTCCGAGACGAGCTTGCCCGTGGTGTTCGTAGCGCAGATGTCGTGACCGGAGAGAATGCCGCAGTAGGCAATGCAGAACTGGACCATAAGCTCCTTTTTGCCGTCATGGGCGAGAAGAGCAATATTCATGCTTTGGCGCCTCCGTATATTTTTGATGATATGGGCACATAACCTTTTAAATTATAACCGCAAAAAACGCTCTTTGCAACGAAAAATTCGGATTATTTCAGCAGAGAATACGCATTTTCCACGGTATTGGCGTTGGATTGGAACGTGAAATAGTAATCCACGATCTTTCGCGCGACCGGCGAGAGCGTGGCGCCCGCGCCGCCCTTCTCCACGGCGATGGCGATGGCGATCTCCGGGTTGTCGCCGTAGGGGGCGTAGAGAATGAACATGGCGTTGTTCACGAGTCCTTCGCCGCGCTGCGCCGTTCCGGTTTTGGCGGCGGCGACGATGCTGCTGTCGAGCCAGTGCTCCTTGAGAGTACTCGCCGCGTCGTAAAGCACGCCGTACATGCCGTACTGGATGTAGCCGAAGATTTCGGGATCGATATCAAGCTTACTGAGAACTTCGGTCTCGCGCTGGAAGAGCGTCTGGGAGTAATCGTAGCTGCGCACTTCCTTGAGGATGGAGGCGCTGTAGCGCGTGCCGCCGTTGGCGATGGTTGCGCAGTATTCCGCCATCTGCAGCGGCGTGAACTCCGTGAACGACTGGCCGATGGCGCTCTGCAGCGTGTCGCCCTGGAACCAGGAGATACCGGTGTACTGCTCCTTGAAGCTCTGGGTGGACATCTGGCCGGTGACCTCCGGGAGCTCGATGCCGGTGTGCTCGCCGAGACCATAGAGCTTGGCATAGTACGCCATCTTGTCGATGCCGAGCTCGTCGCCGTAGTAGTAGAAGAAGTAGTTGCAGGAGTAGGTGATCGCCTGCACGACGTTGATCTCGCCGTGGGTGTATTTGTAGGTCGAGTAGATCCAGCACTCGGGGGCGTAGCCGTCGTCGATGTACTTGGTGAACTGGCCTTCGGTTTTCAGCGTGAGAGTCGGCGATACGAAGCCCTCGGCGAGAAGCGCCGTGGCGGTGCAGGGCTTGAACGTGGAGCCGGGGGCGTAAACGCCCATGAGCGCGCGGTTATAAAGCGGGGCGTTTTCGTCTGCGACGAGCTCTTCGTAGTTATCGAGCATCGTGGCGGCGTCGTAGGTCGGGTAGCTCACGAGCGCGAGCGGCTCGCCGGTATCGACCTTCACAACGCACAGCGCGCCGCCGGAGATCATTTCAGTGCTCTCGGTGCCGTACATTTCGGCGTCTGCGATGATGCGGGCGCGCTCTACGTTGATCTCTTCGATGTGCGCGGCGAGAGCTTCCTCGCATACCTCCTGCAGGCCGATGTCCAGCGTCAGATAGACATGCCCGCCGGGCTGCGGCTCCTTGGTGTACTTGGTGCGGAGCGTGACGCCGTCGAGATTGGAGTAGACCTCCGCCTCGCCGTCCACACCGTGGAGGTAATTTTCAAAGGCGTATTCCACGCCGTCCTTGCCGACGTAGGCGTCGAGCGAGTAGTCCTTGTCGGCGTAGGTCGCCCATTCCTCCGCCGTCAGCTTGCCGGTGTAGCCGAGCAGGTGGGCGGCGTACTGCGTTTTGTATTCGCGCACGTAGGAAGAAGAAACTTCGAAGCCGGGAATGTCCTGCTCCATGAGATAGGTGAGCAGCGGCATCGAAACGTCCTCGGCGAAAACGTAGGGCGTGGTGTTGATGTTGAAGCGGTCGTTGATCTCATACCGGACGCCGACGATGCGCCGGGCGTCCTCGGCGTTATATTCGCTGCCGACGCTGTAGCGCGTGCGCATCGCCGCAAGGATCTCGACGGCATTCGAGTCGAGCGGCATGCCGTTGGCGTTGAGCCAGGCGTCGAGCATGCTCTTTTGCAGCGTGTCCATCTCGGTGAACTCGAAGGGCGGGGCCTTCGTGATCGGCAGAGTGTCGGTATAGGTATCACCGAAGCGCTCCACGGCGTTGCAGAGCTCCAGAATGATCGCGTTCGGATCGTCCTGGCTGAAGAGCTCCGTTACGTTGATGGAGAGGTTGTTGCAGAGCGAGTTGGACACGAGCAGACGCCCGTAGCGGTCGAGAATGTTTCCTCGCGCGGCGGGAATGGTGATGTCCTCCTTCGTCTCTGTTTCCCCCGCGGCATAGTATTCGCGCCCGCCGATGATCTGCAGCTTATAGAGCGCGACAAAGTAAATGCCGAGCAGCAACACAAATGTGACGGCGAGCAAGACAAGCCGGATGGGTTTGACCATTTTCTGCATGGAATGTTCCTTTCAAAATGCGGGGGTTACTTGTACGGCGTGGGAGCTTCCCGCGACGAGCGCCACGGGAAGTTTTTGCAGAGGTAGTACGACGGGAAGAGGAACGGCAGACTCCAGAGCGTCTGCAAAAGCGCCGTTACCCAAAGCGCCGGGCTGCTCTGCCCCTTATAGAAGAGCAGGCTGAACATCTGCGCGAACGCGGCGAGAAAGAGCGCCGCCGCCCCCATGATGCAGTAAGTGAAAAGGCGTTTGTTGAGATAAAAATCGCCGAGGAAGCCGGAGACGAACCCCATCACGGGAAAGAGCACCGTGAACAGCACGCTCTGCGAGCCGAAAAAGAGATCGGAGAGAATGCCCGCGGCCAGCCCGAACAGTCCGCCGCCCCAGCCGCCTTCAAAAAGTCCCGCCGCCACGACGAGCGCAGGCAGAAACATCGCCCGCACGCCGAAGAGCGCAACGTGGCTCAATATTACGTTTTGCACGAGCAGCGCGGCGAAAAGATACAGCGCGTACAATACGCCGCGCCGGGTCTTGAGCCAGAACTCGTCCAGCTTTATATCGGAAAGCTGGAAACTGATCTTCTTACGTTTCACTCGATGACCTCAAAATCCTTGATGATGAACACCTGCGACAGCACGGAAAGATCGACTGAGGGCTTGACGACCGCGTAGTACGACTGGCCGCCCGCCTCGCTGCGCAGCTCCGTAACGGTGCCGACAACGATGCCGGACGGGAACGCGCCGCCGCGGCCGGAGGTGACGACGCTGTCGCCGGTGAAGAGCGTTACGTCGTCGGTGAAGTAGCTGAGCTTGCAGCAGCCCTCTTTCATGAGCGCGTAGTCGCCGACGATCATCGCGGCGATAGACGATTCGCCCACGAGCACGCCGGCGTCCATGTTCACATCGATCACGGTGCGCACAGAGGCGTAGTTATTTCCAACCTCGTATACCTGCCCGACGAGCATGCCGGATTCGGTGATGACGCAGTCGCCCTGCTCAATGCCGTTGTCCGTGCCCTTGGAGATCGTGAAGGCGCTTGTCCAGTTGGAGGCGTCCCACGAGGTGATCATGGCCGCTTCCGTCTGGAAGGTCGTGTTTTTCTCCAAATAGCCGAGCATCGTGCGCAGGCGGGTGTTCTCTTCGAGCGCGTCCTGGCTGGAGCGCACCTGTTCCTGCGCCTCGGCGAGCTGGCGGCGGAGCGATTCGTTTTCCGCGAGAAGCTTATCGTAGCGGTAGATGTAGCCGTAGATGCCGCGCATCCACTCCACGACCGAGCCGACCGCGCCCTGAATGGGGATGCGCAGGGCGTTTGCCGCCTCCGGCACCGCGCCGGAGCTGCCGTCGGCCTTCGGGCGCGAGGCAAGTCCTATGAGAAGCGCCGCCACAACGATGATGATCGCCATGCGCACGCCGTATTGCTTGAGATACTTTTTCAAGGCTCAACCCCCTGTTCTCCCGGGAACGCCCCGGGCGCGAGTAGAAAGATCAAAGAAGAGAAATGTCAAATTCGCGGAGCATCTGCCCCATACGGCAGACCGGAAGCCCCATCACATTGAAGAAATCGCCCTCGATGCGCTCCACAAAGAGGCTCGCGAGCCCCTGGTAGCCGTAAGCGCCCGCCTTGTCGAGCGGTTCGCCGGTGGCGATGTAGGCCTCGATCTCCTCATCGGTAAGAGCGCGAAAGTGCACGGCCGTGCATTCGCTCTCCGCGAGGATCTTTTCCCCTTCGCGGATGCACACGCCGCTCCACACGCGGTGCTCCCGCCCGGAGAGGGCGCGGAGCATGCTGCGGGCGCGCTCCGCCGTGCCGGGCTTTCCGAGCACGGTGCCGTCGAGCTCCACGAGCGTGTCGGCGGCGAGGATCACGGCGGCGGGATCGTTCACACGATGCGCCACCTCCGCGGCCTTCTGCGCGGCGAGCGTCTTGACCCGCTCGCCGGGCGTGAGCTCCGGCGGCGCGCTCTCCTTGCCCTGCGCGGGGAGAATTTCATAGGTTATGCCGAATTTGTCGAGCAGCTCCCGCCGCCGGGGCGAGCCGGAGGCGAGAATCAGCCGTTTATTACAGTACGCCACGGTAATACAGTCCTCTCGTTATGCCGTTGGGTTTATAGTGCGTGCCCTGGATGTAGCTGTCGGCGACTTCGAGACATTCGCGCGCGCTCTCGGTGGAGAAGCACAGCCGCACCGCCCAGAGACCGAGATCGATCCATTCCTGCGTCACATCGCCAAGCCAGAGCTTGCGCGCCGCCCAGACGGTGTTGCGGCAGCCGAAATGCTTCGTCACCGGCCATACGCCGCCGTGCGTGTCGGCCATCTGGCCGGGCGTGGTGCAGGTGCACCGTCCGGCGCTCGCCTTCAAAAGACAATTTTGCGTCACCATGACGGGGAGACGGCCATATACGGCGAGCTCGGTATCCATGCACTTCGGTATTTCGCGGATGTCGGCAAACGTGAGCTCCGGCGAGAGCATCGCCGAGAGAAAGCCCGCCGACGCCATGCCGGAGAGCGTGTAGCCGTTCATCACGGCGAGATCAAAGTCGCCGCGGATGCGGAAACCTTCCTGCCCGGCCATCATGGCGAGACCAAGATTTCCGGTGAGCGCCTGGGTGACGCCGCTCTCGTGTACCTTTGCAAGGAGAGAGCGCAGCTCGCCCTCTTCCTTCTCGCCGAACGCGGCGGAGGGGAGCGAGGCGACGATCTCCGCGCCGTTTTCGCGGAAGATGTCGGCAGCGCCGGGCTTTTCTGCGAGCAGCTCAAGCGGAACATATACGCATTCCGGGCAGAGCGCGGCGAGCTCCGGCGTCATCTGCGCGGCGGTCTGGAACGAGAAGTTGATCGCGGGCAGGTGGGAGATGAGAACGCTGCGCGGCGGTTCGGGGAAGTCGCCTTCTTTGCGGTCGGGGAGCTTGGCGCGCTCCTCGGAGAGCTTATACAAAAGACGGCGGCGAGCCTCGTCCAGTTCGATGCCGGACACGCGGAGTTTTTCTCCCGCGGGAGACTGCACGCGCACCTCGGCGCAGCGGAACGGCGTTCCGGCGGTGCGGTACATCGCCTCGCGCAGGCCGTCCTCCGTGAGCTCCACGTCGCCGGCGCCGTCCGGCACGGGGCCTTCGATCGCGGCGATGTTCTTGTCCGCGTCCTGCGCGCCGAGAATAACGCTGGCGCTCGCGCTCTTCGCCGCGACGGCAAAGCTTACCGCCACGCGGCGCGCCTCGCCGGACGTATATTTCCGCCGCAGCTCCGCGCAGACGGACTCGGTTTCGCCGGGGATCTTCTCCGGCGCTTCGGCGGTTTCGTAAAGATCTTTTTTCGCCGCGCCCCAGGGGAGAAAAACGCGCTCCAGGCGCTCCAGTTCCGGTTCGGCGGGCAGCTGGTTTTCGCGGATGGCGGTTGACCACACGTCCGTAAACGCTGCGACGTATTCGCTCCGGCGCTCGCGGCTGCCGATGGCGAGACAGGCTACGCCCGCATCGATGAGCTCCCGGCACTCGGGGAGCATGCAGCGCTCCTTCCAGCTCAGCGGCGTTGTGTCCCAGCGGCCGCCGAGCGCATAGCGCTCGCGGCAGAGCTCGCTGCAAAGACCGCGCTCGGCGCTCTCGCGCCCGGCAGAGGCGCTCATGCGGCATGTGCCGCACGCGGCGGCGCAAAGCGGCGTCTGCACCCAAACGGCGGTCTCAATCGGGCATTGCGCCATGCGGCGGATATCCTCAAGAGGGAGATCGGGCGGGAGAAAAATGCGCTGGAAGCCGAGCCGCTGCGCGATGGCCGCGCTCTCCGGCGTATAGAAGCCGAGATGCGCGTCGGCAAAAAGCGGCATCTCCGGCAGAAGCGAGCGGAGAATGCGGAAAAGGCCGAGATCGCGGACGATGATCGCGTCCACGCCGCAGCGCTGCGCGCGCAGGGCGAGCCCCGCGGCTTTGTTCAGCTCGTCCTCGCGGACGGGGATGTTGAGCGCAAGATACGCGCGGCAGCCGCGGATACGGCAGTAACGCATGACCGACTCAAATTCTCTGTTCGGGATGTTCTCCGTCCGGCGGCAGCCGGTCAAATCTTCAAAGCTCAGATATACGGCGTCCGCGCCGCTTTGCACGGCGGCGGTGACGGCCTCCGGCGATCCGGCGGGAGCGAGCAGTTCGACCATAATTTCTTCCTCGTAAACACGGTACCGGGAAACGGTACTTCTTCAAATTAAAATTATAACACAACGAACACCCTTGCTTCAAGTAGAAACATTATGATATAATATCCAATACACATAGATTATGGGGGACTATACCCTAAAAGGACGAACATGGACGGAAAACGCTATCGCATTCAGGGCGCGAACACGCTCTCTCTCCCGGCGGAGGACGCCGAAAAGCTCCTCGCGCTCGGCGACGGGGAGTGCGCGCTGCTGTATCTTTATATTCTGCGCTCCGGCGGCGTGCTCGATACCGCGGCGGCGGCGCGTGCGCTTTCCCGTACGGGAGAGCAGATCAGCGCGGCGGCGCGGCGCCTCTCCGGGGCGGGACTTCTCACCGCCGGGGACGTGCCCCTGCCGGGGCCGGACGAGCTGCCGGTGTACCGCACGGAGGACATCTTGCGCCGCAGTGCCGATGACGGGGCATTCCGCGCGCTGCTTGGCGAGTGTCAGCGCGTGCTCGGCCACACGCTCTCGAGCGCCGATCTCAACACGCTTTTCGGCATTTACGACCGCCTCGGCATGACGGCGGAGACGATATTGCTGCTCATCCACCATTGCGCGGACAAGCTCCGCCGCCGCTACGGCGAAGGGCGGCTCCCGACGATGCGCGCCATCGAGAAGGAGGCGTTTTACTGGGCCAACCGCGAAATTCTCACCGCGCCGCAGGCGGAGGAATATCTCGCTGCGCTTGCCCGGCGCGACGAGGAGATGGAAAAAGTCCGCCACGCTCTCTCGCTCACGGGGCGCGACCTGACGCCCACGGAACGAAAGTACATCGAAAGCTGGCTCTCGATGGGCTACGGCGCGGAAGCGCTCGCCATCGCCTACGACCGCACCGTCGTCGGCACGGGCAAGCTTGCCTGGGCGTATATGGATAAGATCGTGAAGAGCTGGTATGAAAAAAAGCTTTTCACCGCCGCCGAGATCGAAAAGGGCGACAGCCGCGCATCTTCGCGCGCCAAGCCCTCCGCGGAGAGCGCGCCGCGGCGCACCGGCGGGGACGATCTTGCCCGGCTCGAGGGCATACTGAAGAACATCGGGGGGTAAGAGGATATGGAAGGACGGCTTTTAGCGCGCGCCCGCGCCAAACAGGAGACGCTGCGCACCGCCAACCGCGCGGAGGAGGATCGCCGCCGCCGCGAAATTACTGCGAAGATCCCGGAGATCGGACGCATCGACACCGCGCTCCGCACCAATCTAAGCGAGATGGTACGCGTTGCCATGCGCCAGAGCACCCGCACGGCGCAGGAACTGGAAACGGAAAGCCTCGCTTTGCAGGAAAAGCGTTCGGCGCTTCTCGTGCAGCACGGATATCCGAAGGATTATCTCGACCCGATCTACTCCTGCCCGCGCTGCCGGGATACCGGCTGGGCGGACGGAAAAATCTGCGAATGCCTCCAGAAGCTCTACCGCGCCGAGCAGACCGCGGAGCTTGCGCCCCTTTTGAAGCAGGGTGACGAGACATTTGAAAACTTCCGGCTGGATTACTATAGCCCCATCGCCCCTTCGTCGGGTGTGTCGCCCCGCGCGCAGATGGAGCGCGTGCTGCGCATCTGCCGCGCCTATGCCGAAAGCTTCGGCGCACAGTCGCCGAATCTTTTGTTTACCGGCGAGCCGGGACTTGGGAAAACGTTCCTCTCCGCCGCCATTGCGCGCGTTGTGGCGTCGAAGGGTTGCGGCGTGGCGTACGATACGGCGAGCGGGCTTCTCGCCTCATTTGAGCGCGAAAAGTTTTCGCGCGACACGGACGAGGTATCGGACGCCGCCTCGCGCGTGCGCCAGCTTATGAGCTGCGATCTTCTCATTCTGGACGATCTCGGCACCGAGATGCCGACGGCGTTCACGCAGAGCGCGCTTTATGCCCTGCTCGACGGCCGCCTGCGTGCCGGGAAGAAAACGATCGTCTCCACGAACCTGGACCGGGCCGGCATCGAAACGCGCTACGGCGCGGCGCTTGCCTCGCGGCTCGCCGGAGAATATGAATGGCTGGAATTTCTGGGGCGGGATATCCGCGCCCAGCGTAAGGAGGGCATTTGAATGGATCGACAGACCGAGATCACGACCCCCGGCGCGCTGCTCAACGAAAAGGGCAATCTCGCCCGCCCCGGCTTTTCCCGCGCGCTTGTGCAGGAATACCGCCGTGCGGACGTGAAGGTCTCGCCCCTGCGCATCAAGGAATGGGACTATTATCTCGTCAACAACGGGAAATTCGCTCTCGCGCTCACCGTGGCGGACAACGGCTACATGGGACTCGACTCCGTGAGCCTGCTCGATTTCGAGGAGGGCTGGGAGATCACGAAAAGCCCGATGTCGTTTATGCCGCTCGGCAAAAAGCACCTGCCGGAGACGAGCGTGACCGGCGACGTGCACTCCGCCGCGCGCGGCTACGGTATCCACTTCATTCACGAGGGGGAGAAGCGCGTCCTCATCGCGTATATGAACAAGTTCGGCGAGAGCGCGATCTCCGCGCGCGTTGAGCTCACGGAGTGCCCGGAGGATTCGCTCGTCATCGCCACGCCTTTTGATAAGCCCGGCCACTTCTACTATAACCAGAAGATCGTCGGCTTTCGCGCGAGCGGGTATGTGACCTATAACGGCAAGACGTACACCTTCGAGCCGAGCGACAGCTTCGCTGTGCTCGACTGGGGACGCGGCGTGTGGACGTATGAAAATACGTGGTACTGGAGCAGCGCGGCGTATGTGCTGCCGAGCGGGACGCCGTTTGGCTGGAATCTCGGCTACGGCTTCGGCGATACGAGCGCGGCGAGCGAAAACATGCTCTTCCACGCCGGTACCGCGCACAAGATCGGCGGCATCAAATTTGAAATTCCCGGCGAAGATGAGGGCAGGGAGCGCTATACGGAGCCCTGGAAATTCACGTCCGACGACGGGCGGTTCGAGGCCGATTTCGTGCCGGTGCTCGACCGCGCGAGCTGCACGGACGTGAAGCTCATCAAGTCCGACCAGCACCAGGTATTCGGGCGCTTTACCGGCAGGGCCGTTCTGGATAACGGCACCGTGGTGGAGTTTGCGGACTTCCCCGGCTTTGCGGAGAAGGTGAGCAACAAATGGTGAAGGAAACGGGGTTTTATGCCCTCTTATCGCGCATGCGGTATATCTCCCGCTGGGGGCTCATGCGCAGCAGCATCCCGGAAAACGTGCAGGAGCACAGCCACGAGACGGCGGTCTATGCGCATGCGCTTGGCATCATCCGGCGCGAGATATTTGGGAAAGAGTGCGACGCAGAGCGCCTTGCGGTGCTCGCAATCTACCACGACGCGAGCGAGATATTGACCGGCGATCTCCCGACACCGATCAAGTACCACGACCGCACGATCCGCGACGCCTATAAAAAGGTGGAGCGCGCGGCCGACGAGCGGCTGCTTGCTATGCTGCCGGAGGAGCTGCGCGGGGCCTATGAGAGCGCATTCATGGCATCGGAGGACGAGGAAAAGCTCGTCAAGGCCGCGGATAAGCTCTCGGCGCTGCGCCAATGCATGGAAGAGCGCAAGGCGGGCAACCGCGAATTTCTCTCCGCCGAGGAGCAGACGCGCCGCTCCATTGAGGAGATGCATCTCCCGGAGACAGACTGGTTCATGGAGCACTGCCTTGGCGCATTTGAAAAGAATCTGGACGAATTGGGGACAATGTAACCATGACCGAAGAAAAGAAAAACCGCATCAGCGAGCTGACGCGCATTTCGCGCGAGCGCGCGCTCACGCCCGAGGAAACGGCGGAGCGCCTTGCCCTGCGCGAGGAATATCTGGCCGACTGGCGGCGCGGCACGCTCGAAACGCTGGAAAACGTCTACATCATCGGCGCGGACGGCAAGGAGCACAAGCTCCCGAAAAAGAAATTCTGATTTTCATTAGGAGGATCATTCAATGGCAGACAGACCCATCCCGGCGCGCAGCGAAGTGCCGGAGGAATCGACCTGGAATCTCAAGGATGTATTTGAAAGCGACGAGGCCTGGCAGGCGGAGTATGAAGCGCTCAAGACCGTGCCGGAGCAGATCGAGGCGTTTCGCGGCAAGCTTGGCGAGAGCGCGGAGACGCTGCTCAGCTGGTTCCGCCTGAACGACGCGCTCTCCGTGCGGCTTGAAAAGCTCTACGGCTACGCAAGCTGCAAGGGCGACGAGGACACCGGCAACGGCTTTTATCAGGGCATGCGCTCCAAGGCGCTCGCAACGCTTGTCGCCATCGATGCGGCGAGCGCGTTTGAAACGCCGGAGATCATGGCGCTCGACGAGGATACCATCAACCTCTTCTACGCCGTGCAGCCGGAGCTGGAGACCTACCGCCGCAACATTTATAAAATCCGCCGCCGCAAGGCGCACATTCTTTCCCCGGAGGAGGAAAAGCTCCTCTCCGCCGCCGGAGAGATGGCGAACGCCCCGGAGAACATTGCGAGTGTGTTCCGTGACGCCGATCTCACGTTCCCGGACGTGACCGACGGCGAGAGCCATTCCCACGTTCTCACGAGCGGGACGTTCGTTCCCCTGCTCATGGGCAGCGACCGCGTGCTGCGAAAGAACGCCTTTGAAGCGTACTATAACCGCCTCGGTGAATTTAAAAACACCGTCGCCGCCGCGCTCGACGGGCAGTTCCGCTCGCTCAAGTTCTTCTCGGACGCGCGGCATTATCCCTCCACCCGCGCCGCCGCGCTCGACGGCACGGAGGTGCCCGAAGAGGTTTACGACAACCTCATCGAGGCCGTCCACGCGAACATGGACAAGATGTACCGCTACGTGGCGCTGCGCAAGAAGCTGCTCGGCGTGGACGAGCTGCACATGTACGATGTGTATACCCCCATCGTGGCGGACGCCGACAGCGCCATCACCTACGAGGAGGCCAAAGCCACGGTGCTCGAAGCGCTTGCGGTGCTCGGCGAGGACTATACCGATCTTCTGAAGGAGGGCTTTGCCAACCGCTGGATCGACGTTTATGAGAATGTCGGCAAGCGCGGCGGCGCTTACTCCTCCGGCAACAGCTACCCGCACCCCTACGTCCTGCTCAACCACAAGGACAATCTCGACAGCATGTTCACGCTCGCGCACGAAATGGGCCACGCGCTGCACAGCTACCACAGCTGCAAGTATCAGCCGGTGAACACCGCCGGGTACGTCATCTTTGTCGCCGAGGTCGCCTCCACCTGCAACGAGGTGCTGCTCATGCGCCATCTGCTCGGCAAGACGACCGACAAGAAGCAGTGCGCCTATCTCATCAACCACTTCCTCGATCAGTTCAAGGGCACGGTGTACCGCCAGACGATGTTCGCCGAGTTTGAGAAGATCATGGGCGAGATGAACGGCGCGGGCGAAGCGCTCACGGCGGACGCGCTGAACGAAAAGTATCTGGCACTCAACAAGCTGTACTTCGGTCCCGACATGGTCTCCGATGACGGCATCGCGCTCGAGTGGGCGCGCATCCCGCACTTCTTCTATAACTACTATGTATTCCAGTACGCCACCGGCTTCTCCGCCGCCGTGGCGATCGCAAACCGCATTCTCGCCGAGGGCGAACCGGCCGTCGCCGACTATAAGAAGTTCCTCTCCTCCGGCGGCAGCGCCGACCCGATCAGCCTGCTCAAGATTGCGGGCGTTGATATGAGCACGCCGAAGCCCGTGAACGATGCGCTCTCGCTCTTCGGCGAGCTCATTGACGAGATGGAGCAGCTGGTGGATTAAACTTTCACACCATCATCTAAAAAACACCCAAGACTGCGGTCTTGGGTGTTTTTGTATCATTTTATCACCACCGGCAGTCTTGTGCCGAGGCGGCTCAGAAGCTCGTTGGGGATCGTGCCGCAGCGCGCGGTAATTTCAACTGCCGTGAGCGGCGGTGCGCCGATGAGTTCTGCAACGTCGCCGACGGCGGCTTTGGGGATATCCGTCACATCCACGGTGAGCTGATCCATGCACACGCGCCCCACGACCGGCGCAAGGCACCCGCGAAGGCGGACGAGTCCGGTATTGGAGAGAGCGCGGGGGTAGCCGTCGGCATAGCCGATGGGCAGAATGGCGATGTGCGTCTCCCGCCGCGCGGTAAACGCGCGGCTGTACCCGACGCTCTCGCCTTTGGCCACCGTCCGAACGGCGGCAATGCGCGCCTTGAGCGAGAGGACGGGACGCAGGCCGAGCGAGCGCGCCGCGGCGCCCTCTGCCGCGCCGTAGAGTGCGATGCCGATGCGGGCATAATCGAAGCGAAGCTCCGGGTAGTGGAGGAAGCCGTAGCTGCTTTGCAGATGCAGCTTCGGCAGGGAAATGCCCTGCGCGGCAAGCGCTGCCGTCAGCGCATAAAACCGGCGGATCTGCTCGCGTGTGAACGAAACATCGTCCGGCGCGAGGCTGTCGGCGCAGCAGAGATGGGAATACATCCCGTCCACTGTGAGATTTTCCATGCGAAACACCGCAAGAGCTTCCTCCGGCTCGTCCCAAGCGAGGCCGAGGCGGTGCATCCCGGTGTCGATCTTCAAATGTACGCGCAGCGGCACACCCTGCGCGCTGAGCGCTTCGGCGTGCGCAAGGTCGGCCACGGTCTGCGTAATGCCGAGACGGGCAAGTTCCCCGGCGCGTTGCGGCGATGTGTAGCCGAGAATGAGTACCGTCCCATCCGCGCCGAGCGCGCGGAGCTGTGCACCCTCTTCGAGCGTCGCCACGGCAAACGCGCGCACGCCGAGTGACAAGAGCTGCGGCACAATGGCGGAAGCGCTGTGGCCGTAGGCGTCCGCCTTTACGACGGCCATCAGCTCACACCCCGGCGGCAGCGCGCCGCGCAGCGCGGAAACGTTGTGCGCGAGCGCCGCGGTGTCGATCTCCCGCCACGCGCGGGAGGTACCAGCGGTCATGGCTCGCGCCTTTCGATGATACGCGCACCGGGCGACACGACCGTGGCTCCCGCCGGTACGTCCGTGTGGACGACCGCGCCGGCGCCGATTCTCGCGCCGGGCCCAACATGGATGCCGCCGACGAGCACCGCGCCCGCGCCGATGAGGCAGCCGTCACCGATCTCCGGCGCTTTTCCGGCAATCTCACCGATGGTCACATTCTGGTAAATCCGGCAGTTTGCCCCGACAACGGCATACCGCGAGATGAAAACGCCGTGCAGCCCGTGCGGGAGCGACGGCACGCCCCGGATCACCGCGTCCGGGCCAACATAGCCGCCGTGGCGGGCGGCGCACCGGCTCATAAGAAACGTCAGAACATCCCGCCAAAGGCCGGGCTTTGCGCGCTGCTGCCGCCGGTAGAGCCGCCAGAAGCGCGAAAGATTGTTCCCGCGCGAATAGTCGATGATCGTTTCCCGGATGCTCATACGTACAACCACAGCAGCCGGTCGATCATCTGCGGAAACGACAGGCCGATTCCTTTCATCATGTTCGGGTAGCGGCTGTGCGCGGTCAGGCCGGGGATCGTGTTCACCTCGTTGAAAACCAGCTCCCCGGAGGGCGTGAGGAAGAGATCGACGCGCGCGAAGCCCGAGCAGCCGAGCGCGCGGTAGATCACCTTGGCGGCCTCCTGAATGCGCCGTTCCGTCTCGGCATCCACGCGCGCGGGCATGTGGATGCGGGAGGTTTTGAGCGTGTATTTCTCCTCAAAATCGAAAAAGCCGCCGGAGAGCTCGATCTCGTCGGCACGGCCGACGGTCAGTGTGTCCGTGCCGAGCACGGCGCAGCCGACCTCAAAGCCCGGCACGGCCTCCTCGGCAATGACGGAACGGTCGTACCGGAACGCCGTATCGATGGCGGCATCCAGCACCGCAGCTGTTTCCACGCGCGTTATGCCGAAGGACGAGCCCGCGCGCACGGGCTTTACGAACACCGGGAAAGTGAGCGTATCCAGAATCTTCTGCCGCGCCGATGCCGTATTCTCTTCGAGCACAACCGACTTCGGCACCGCGATCCCGGCGAGCGAGACGAGCTTATGCGCGCGGTCCTTGTCCATGCAGAGCGCCGAGGCGAGCGTGCCGCACCCGACGAGCGGGATACCGGCGAGCTCGAAAAGCCCCTGCACCGTGCCGTCCTCGCCGTTCTTCCCATGCAGCACGGGGAAGGCGAGATCGATTTGCCGCAGTACCCACGCGCCGTTGTGGAGCTCCCAAAGCCCCGGCGCACCGCGGCTCGGCGAGAAGGCGGCGGGGCGGAGAAGCGCGCTGTCGTCCGCCCACGCTCCGGCGGCGATGGCGCTGTAGGTGCCGAGATAGTGGTACCAGTCGCCGTCCTTTGTGATGCCGATGGGCAGAGGATCAAACCGCTCTGTGTCAACGGCCTCCAACACCGCCGCGGCGGATTGGAGGGAGACTTCGTATTCGCTCGAATGGCCGCCGAAGAGCACGGCGAGCGTTTTCTTTTTGGTGTTCATGGATTATTTATTCCTTTCGTATGGGCGTGCCCTCCGGCAGAGGGTAGGCGATCTCGCATTCGTTCGTGTACAAAAGCCGCCGCTCCATTGTTTTGATCACGGCGTCGGTCTCCTCGCGGAACACCTCGGCGCGCTCGTAGATTTTTCCGCCGCGGTTTATATACATGACCGCGCCGTTGCACACGCGGTATTCCCGCGCCGGGGGACGGTCGGACTCGATTTGCACAAAAAGGTCGGTGTCGGAAAAATCGATGGCGACGCGAAAGAGCACGTCCGTATCGTTGCGCGCGCGGAGGTCGCACCAGCCCTCGCTCACGGTCGCGTCCGCGCCGCGCGGGAAGCGCTCGGCTTCCGCAGCGGGGAACTGTTCTACGGCGTGGCCGTGCCGCTCCGTGACTGTGAGGGGCGTGTGCAGAAAGCACCAGTAGAGAAGATCACTCAGCATGCAAAGCCCCCCGCCGTAGGCCGGGCGAACGCTGCCATTTACGAGCACGAGCCCGTCCTTATAGGGAGTATGGCGGTCGGCGCGGCGCGCAAGACGCCAGAAGGAAAACGTCTCGCTCGGGTGGAGGACTACGCCGTTCATTGCTTCGGCGGCAAGACGGAGGTTGTGCACCTTGTTTTGCTGATACTCCATCGGAAAACCGCTGCGCTCATTGCGCATGGCGACGTTGGCGCGGAAAAGCGTGTATTCAAGCGGCGTTTTTGTCCGCACGGCGGCGTACCGGCAGCCGTCAAAGTACATTTTGAGATAAAAGCAGCGCTTTCTCTGCCAGCGCCGCAGCGGAAGCAGAAACGGAAAGCGCTCCGTGAGCCGTTTTCTTGCCATAGGAAATCATTCTCCTTTGGGGAAGCGGAGAAATAAAAAAGCTCCCGTTTCCGATACGGGTATCGTATCGAAAACGGGAGCGAAATGTTTTCCCAAGCCCCGACGGGCGTCTTATGTTTTTCTGCGAAAATTCTTACGATTTTCCAACGGCCGATTTTTCTATGGGCAGCGTAACGGTGAACGTGACGGTATCGTCCCGGCTCTCGCCGGTGAGCGAGCCGCCGTGGAGCTGCGTGATCTGCCGCGCGATGGCGAGACCCAGCCCCGCGCCGCCAGTGGAGGAGCGCGCCGCGTCCAGCCGGTAGAACTGCTCAAAAATGCGCGAGAGCTTTTCCGGCGGGATTGTGTCGCCGCGATTCCGGAAGCGGACAACGGCGAAATTGCCGACGCGCTCCGCCGTGACGGTGATCTCCGTGCCCTGGTAGCAGTAGAGCACGGCGTTGCGCAGAAGGTTATCAAAGACGCGCTGCAATTTGTTCGCGTCGCACCGAATGGGGAACGTCTCGGGTGTGGAGAGCGCGCAGGTGAGGTTTTTTTCTCGTAGCATCGGCTGAAACTCAAACGTAAGCTGCTCGAGCAGGCGGGAGAGGTCGGCGGCACCGTATTGCAGCTCGATGGCGGAGAGATTGAAGCGCGTGATCTCAAAAAATTCGTTGATGAGATCCTCGAGACGGTTGGCCTTGTCGAGCGCGATGGAGAGGTATTTCTCCCGCAGCGCCGGGGCGATCTCGCCCTCGTCGTGCAGCAGCGTCAGATACCCGATCACGGACGAGAGCGGCGTTTTGAGATCGTGCGCAAGATACATGATGAGATCGTTTTTTCGCTGCTCGGCTTCGCGCCGCGCCCGGAGATTTTCCTGCGAGCGTGACCGCGCGAGATTGAGCTCGTTTTCCACGTCCGAAAGCTCTTTCGGCAGCTCAATGGGCGGTGCGGCGGGGTCAGAGAGCGATTTGGCCGCGGCGATCACGTCGTCCAGATAACCGAGCGGCTGGCGCAGCGCGCGGACCGTGAACCAGACGAAGCCCGCGAGCAGCAGCAGGACAATGAGCACAGGAGAGAGCCGTTCCACGACCTTGAGGAGATAGTAGAGCGGATCGTTCTCGCTCCATGGGAAGCGGTAGCAGACAAAAGCGGCAAAGAAATACCCGCCGACGACCGCGGCGAAGAGCGCCGCGAGCGAGAGCAGATAGCGCGTAAAGAGGCGCATGGCAAGCGGGGAGAAGCGGTTCGGGCGTTTATTCGATCTCATACCCTACCCCCCAGACGGTCTTGATGAATTTCGGGTTCCGCGGCGGCTCGTTCAGCTTTTCGCGCAGCCGGGCGATGTGCGCCATGACGGTGTTGTTGCTGTTTTGCAGGTATTTCTCCTTCCACACAGCCTCGAACAGCTCCTCGGACGGCACGACCCGTCCCTGCCGCGAGCACAGATACCAGAGGATCGAAAACTCGATCGGCGTGAGCGCAAGCTCCCGACCGTAGAGCGTGCATTTGTGGCTTTCGCGGTTGATGATGAGACCGCGAATGTCGTATTCGGCGGCGTCTTCCGGCGCGGCGGCGCTCTGGTTGTAGCGCACGGCGCGGCGAAGCTGCGTTTTCACCCGCGCGACGACCTCCAGCGGGTTGAAGGGCTTGGTGATATAGTCGTCCGCGCCGATCGTCAGGCCGAGAATTTTGTCGCTGTCGGCCACGCGCGCGGTCAGCATAAGGATGGGGAAAAAGCGGCTTTCCCGGATCTTCCGGCAGAGCGAAAAGCCGTCGATGTCCGGCAGCATCACGTCAAGCAGGGCGAGGTCGATGTGCTCCGATTCCACGCAGCGCAGCGCCTCTGCGCCGGTGGCGCAGGTATGGACGGTGTAGCCGTCGTTTTTGAGATAGATCTCCAGAAGATCGGCGATCTCGCGCTCGTCGTCCACGACGAGAATGGTTTCGTTCATAGCTGTTCTCCCAACGGGCAGTTTGGCGTTGAGCCCATTAAACCACAGTTTCCGTCCAAACGCAAGAAACCGCCGGGACAGAGCCTGCCCCGGCATTACCAGCCGAACGAAAAGGACGCGCAGCCGGATGCTGCGCGTCTTTTCTGTCGTTAGGGAGCCGGTTTATTTTTTTAAAAGCCGGTTGATGAAGCCGAGCAGCATGAGCATATCGTTCTCGTCCAGCTGCCGCATACCGGCGAGCGCCTTCTGGATCAGCTCGGGATGGGATTCCTCACCATTGAAAAACTGCTGCGGCGTGATGCCGAAATAATCGCAGATGGCAAGAAACTCCTTCATCGGCGGCAGCGCCTTGCCGGAGGAAATGTTGTATACATACCCGCGGCTGTGCCCTAAGTCGTAGCTCATCTGATATTCCGAAACGCCCCTGCGCAGCCGAAGCTCGGTAATGCGGTTTCGGATAAATTCCTCCGTCATTGGTATCACCTCATATAGATAATACCGACAAGGGACAATTCAATAGTAAATAAATATTTGTTAAAATATATTGCAATAACTAAAAATATATGTTATCATTTGCAATGAATCCAAGAATATTGTAAATAATTACTATTCTGACAAAAGGAGGAGAGAAAATGGCGAACACGATCAAGAGGATTGGGTTCACGCAGAATGATGAAGCGCTGGTAGAGAAGATCACGATTTATCAGAAGAAAAACAACCTATCCTTTATTGCCGCTGTCAGAGAGCTGTGCGAAACGGCGTTGAAAATGGAAACAATCGTAAAAAAGTTAGGGTGAAAGATGGCTTGATCTGAAAGACAATTTTGCTTTATACATCATCTTTTCACGCGAGCTATATTAAGGAGGAAAATATGTTTATAACAGTGTATGGAAAATACGGTCCCCAACCACCTAAAAATCACGTAATCAATACAAACCTTATTCAGAAAATTCAAACTTACCAACCTCTGTTCGGAAAAGAAAAATATTATGACATCTGGGTACAAACCGACGGATACGGCCCCCAATATGTTTACCGGGTATCAAGATCGGAGGCAAAGAAGCTTTGTGACGCAATTGGGATAGACATCGAAGACCTATAATAATTATTTTTTCATGAAAAAACCGCCGGGACAGAGCCTGTCCCGGCGGTTGCGCTTATGAAAGTTATCAGCCGTTGACCATCTTGGCGACCTCGGCGGCGAGGTCGTCCTGACGCTTCTCAATGCCTTCGCCCTTCTCAAAGCGGACGAAGCTCTTGACGGTGACGGGGGTGCCGAGCTCCTTGGCGACGGCGGCGACATGCTGCTCGACGCTGACATTGTCGTCCTTTACGAACGGCATCTGGAGCAGGCAGATTTCCTTGAACCACTTGCCCAGGCCGCCGACAACGATCTTCTCGATGATGGCGTCGGGCTTCTTCGCGTTCTTCGGATCCTGCTTCGCGGTGGCGATGCGGATTTCCTTTTCCTTGTCAACATCGGCGGCGGGGACGTTGCTCTCGTCGAGATACTGCGGGTTGAGCGCGCAGATCTGCATGGCGACATCGCGGCCGAGCTCAGTGACGGACTCGAGGGAAGCTTCGGTCTCCAGCTCGACGAGCACGGCGACCTTGCCCTTCATGTGGACATAGGGAACGCACTTGCCCTCGATGCGCTCAAAGCGGCGGACCTTCATGTTCTCACGGACGGAGAGGAAGAGCTCGTTCTTCGCATCGTCCACGGTGCCCTTGCCGGTGTACCAGGGGCACGCCATGAGCGCGTCGACATCGGCGGGGTTCTCCTTCGCGACGACCTTCGCAACGCCGGAGACGAACTCGGCGAACAGCGGGCCGCCCGCGACGAAGTCGGACTCGCAGTTGACTTCGACGATGACGCCGACACCGTCGATCACATCGGCGTAAGCCATGCCCTCGGCGGCGACGCGGGTCGCCTTCTTGGCCTGGGAAGCCAGACCCTTTTCACGCAGATAAACAACGGCCTTCTCGAAATCGCCCTCGTTCTCGACGAGCGCCTTCTTGCAGTCCATCAGGCCGCAGCCGGTGGCCTGGCGCAGCTCGTTAACAGCAGCAGCGGTAATAGCAGCCATTATTCTTCCTCCTTCGCGGTCTCAACGGCCTCGACGGTCTCGGCGTCCTCGCCCTGGCGGCCTTCGAGCACGGCGTTGGCCATGGTCTGGCTGATGAGGCGGATGGCGCGGATGGCGTCGTCGTTGCCGGGGATAACGTAGTCAACCTCGTCGGGATCGCAGTTGGTGTCGACGATCGCAACGATGGGGATGTGCAGCTTGCGGGCCTCGGCGATGGCGTTGTGCTCCTTGCGGGGGTCGATGACGAACAGAGCGCCGGGGAGCTTCTTCATGTCCTTCACGCCGCCGAGATACTTCTCGAGCTTTTCCATGTCGCCCATGAGCTTCATGACTTCCTTCTTGGGAAGCATGTCGAAGGTGCCGTCTTCCTGCATCTTCTTGAGCTGAGCCAGACGCTCCACGCGGGTGCGCATGGTCTTGAAGTTGGTGAGCATGCCGCCGAGCCAGCGGGCGTTCACGTAGTACATGCCGACGCGCTCCGCCTCTTCCTTGACGGCTTCCTGCGCCTGCTTCTTCGTGCCGACGAAGAGAATGCTCTGGCCGTTCTCGGAGAGAGTGCGGACAAAGTCATAGGCTTCTTCGAGCTTCTTGACGGTCTTCGCGAGGTCGATGATGTAGATGCCGTTACGTTCCATATAGATGTATTCGGCCATCTTGGGGTTCCAGCGGCGGGTCTGGTGACCGAAGTGGACACCGGCTTCCAGCAGCTGCTTCATGGATACTACTGCCATGTTGGGGGTTCCTCCTTTATTTTGTTATTACCTCCGGGGGCCTCATCCCGGCGCGACCAGGCTTTCGCCACATGGTCGCCGGTCCGCTCCCCGTGCGTAATGCGCGGGTATTATACCAAATGCCCGCGCACTCTGCAAGCCTTTTTGTACTCTTCCGGTGAAAAAATTTTGAAATTTCGGGCTTTTTTCGCCGGCAATCAGCCCCAGACACCCCGCCGGGGCTGCCTGTCGCGCCGGATTTCTGCGGCACCCTCGATGAGAACGATGTCCCCGCCGATGCGCGCAATGGATTCCCAAGGGAGAATGTAGTCGCTCTCGCGGCCGAAGAGCCCGAAAAACCGCGCCGGCCCCGGCACGATGAGCGCCAATACCCGCCCCGATGTGAGATCGAGGATCGCGTCGCTCACAAAGCCGAGGCGCGTGCCGTCGGAAATGTTGATGACTTCGCGGTAGCGCAGCTCGGTAAGCCGTACCTCCATGATGTACCACCCCCATAGAGCGTATGGGGGCGGGGCGTTGTCCTATGACAGGGCGACGCCGCGCCTATGATACGAAAATGGCCTTTTTGATCTGCCGGATGGCGTTTTTCTCCAGCCGGGAGACCTGCGCCTGCGATATGCCGACCATCGAGGCGACCTCCATCTGCGTTTTGCCGTCGTAAAAGCGCAGCGAGAGAATGCGCTTTTCCCGCCTGGTCAGACTGCGCATGGCGTCGTCGAGCGCCATGCATTCGATCCAGCTCTCGTCCGTGTTGCGCGAGTCGCGCACCTGATCCATGACCGTAAGACTCTCGCTGCCGTCGGAAAATACCGGGTCGGAGAGACTCACCGGGTCGCTGATCGCGTCGAGCGCGAGGGCGATCTCGGCGCGGGGGATGCCGAGAGCGTTTGCTATTTCCTCCTCGGTCGGCTCGCGGCCGGTTTCGGCGGTGAGCTTTTCGCGCGCCTGTAAAATTTTGTACGCGGTGTCGCGCATGCTGCGCGAGACGCGCACGGCGCTGTTATCCCGCAGATACCGACGGATCTCCCCGGCGATCATCGGCACGCCGTAGGTGGAAAAACGCACGTCGTGCGCCTCGGCATCGAAGTTGTCGATGGCCTTGATGAGACCGATGCAGCCGACCTGAAAGAGGTCGTCAATGTTCTCCCCGCGGGAGGAAAAGCGCTGGATGACGGACAGCACAAGCCGCAGATTGCCCGCGATCAGTTCTTCGCGGGCGGCCTTGTCGCCCTGCCGGACGCGCAGCAGCAGTTTTCGCGTGGTGGCGCTGTCGAGCACGGCGAGCTTCGAGGTGTTGACGCCGCAAATCTCTACCTTTCCCTGCATATACAGCAAAACCTCCTCTGGCAAACGTTAGTGTTTCCGCAGAGGAGGTCGTTTTATACATTTTTGGCTTTTTGCGCCGCGGTGTTACGGCGTGCCGAGGCGGGCGACGGTGAGGCCGGGACGTGCCTCGCCGGCGGTGTATTTCCAGTCGAACGTATAGCTGCTTTCGTTTCCGGCGGCGTCGGAGGCCGTGACGGAGATCGTCCACACGCCCCCGGTCAGATTTTCCGCCGTCCACGGGAAATCGCTTTCGCCGTCGGTGACGAGGAACATGCTGCGCGCCTCGCCCGTGTCCGGTGTGAGTGTGACAGTCAGCCCCGCGAGCCGGTCGTTATCCGTGACGCGATAGTGCAGCGAGAAGCCGGATTCGGTGATGTCGGTGATCGTGAGCGAGCGGATGACCGGGCTCGTTGTATCGATGAACACCGTGCCAACATCGGCGAGCGGGCTTTCGTTGCCGTCCGTGTCGCACGCGGCGGCGCGCACCTCGTAAGTGCCCTGCCGCCAGATATCCACGTCGAGCGTGCCGGAGCCGGAGGCGGGGGCATTGTAGTAGCGCGTGACCCACACATCGTCGCCCTCGGCGCGCGTATCGACGCGAAAGGCGTTGAGAGCCTTTTCGTCCGTGCCGGAGAGGAAGAGCGAAAAGCCCCTGGAGGTCGCCGGGCCGATGCTCGAAGCGGTCAGCTCGGGCGCGGCCGTGTCGCCGGTGTGCGCTTCTTTGGTGAGCAGCGCGCTGACCGTGCCGCTGCCGGCGATGCCGTCCGAGACGAGCCCCTGCTGCGACTGGAAAGCGCGCACGGCCTCATCGGTTTTGGAGCAGAAGTAGCCGGTGATGTATTTTTCCTCGAGCAGGCCGCGGCGGCAGAGCTCGATCTGCAGTACCGTGACACCTGCGCCGATGTACACCCCGCGCCCGTCCGCCATCGACCAGCCGCGCAGCGACGGGTTATAATAGAGTGCGTATACGATCTCGTAGCCGGAGAGGAGGGCGTTGTCGTAATTGGCGAGCGCGAGCACCTCCTGCGAGGACGTGATGTGCCATGTTTCGCCCGCGGTCGTCGCCGAGGGCTGGAGCGGCTTATAGAGCCCATAATCCGCCATGCGGTACACGACGCCGGTTTTCGGGTTGGTGTAGCTTGTGGCGAAGTTCGCGCCGAGCCAGTAGTTCGATATGTCCATCGCGTTGCCGGAGTTGTGGCCGCTGCATCCGGGGCGGGCATAGTAGCCGTTCACCCAGGTGTTGTCCCAGAGCCGCAGCGCGGCGCGGTAGAAGTAGCGGAGATCGAGCGTCTGGATGTCGTAGGCGGAAAGGTCGATGGAATAGTCCTCCGGCCAGCCGGGGGCGGTTTCGGCGTCCCACCAGAAATTTGTGACGCCCCGCCCGTTCCAGAGGAGCGCGCGGCGGAAGGGGCCGGTGTTGGCGTTGGAGTCGTGCAGGCCGATGACTTCCTGATAGCACGCCGGACGGAAGGCGTTCGTTACGACGAGCTTCTCGTCGCCGTAGCCAACGTCGCGCGCGAATGTCGCGAGCCGGATGACGAGCTCACGGTTCGTGCCGTGGAGGATGGCGGCCTTCGCCTCTTCGAGCGATGCGGCGGGGTCCATGCCGAAATTCGTGCACCAGTTGCTTGCGGCGGTGTCGAAATCGAAATATGTTACCGCTTCCTCGTAGGAGAGAAAGTCGATTGTGCTGGTTTTTTCCGCGCTGTCATCCCCGTCGGCGGCGCGCGCCGGGAGAGCGCTGAGAAAAAGCGCTGCAAGCAGCGCCGCGGCAAGGGTGCGGATGCCTCGGTTTTTCATAGGCAGAGCCTTTCATTTATAAAGAATATACAAGCAATATACCCGATTTTTTGCCGCGCGTCAACGCCGCCCCCTTTTCGGCGGGGCGCGGCGTGTGGTATACTGCAAAAAAAGGAAAGGGAGGGATGGCCATGAAGCTGCCGCAGGACGCCGCCCGCGCGCTCGAAATGCTGGAGGGCGCCGGATGGGAGAGTTACGCCGTGGGCGGATGCGTGCGCGACTCGCTGCTTGGCATCGAGCCGCACGACTGGGATCTCTGCACCGCCGCGCCGCCGGAGGAGATGAAGAAGGTCTTTGCCGGAGAGCGCGTGCTCGAAACCGGACTCAAGCACGGCACGCTTACGCTGCTCGCGCCGTCCGGCCCTCTGGAGATCACAACGTTCCGTACCGAGAGCGGCTATTCCGACGGCCGCCACCCGGACAGCGTAGCCTTCGTGCGCAACATCCACGCCGATCTTGCGCGGCGCGATTTTACGGTGAACGCCATGGCGTACAGCCCCGTGCACGGACTCCGGGACGATTTCGGCGGGCAGGAGGATCTGAAAAACGGCGTCCTCCGCTGCGTCGGCGACCCTGGCGAGCGCTTCCGGGAGGACGCGCTGCGATTGCTTCGCGCGCTGCGCTTTGCGGCGCGGTTTGGCCTCGTTATCGAGGACAAAACCGCCGCGGCGCTGCGGGAAAACCGCGCGCTGCTGTGCCATGTTTCGCTGGAACGCATTTTTTCGGAGCTCAAGGGCATCCTCTGCGCGCGCGGCGCGGGGGAGATGCTGCTCACGTTCCCGGAGGTGTTTTTTGTGTTCCTCCCGGAGCTCGCGCCGATGCAGGGCTTTGATACGCGCCGCCCGCAGAACCATTGCTGGGATGTGTGGGGGCATACGGCGCACGCCGTGGACGCCATCGCGGCAGAGCCCGTCCTCCGGCTTGCGATGCTCTTTCACGACAGCGGAAAGCCGGAGACGTTCCGGTTTGATGCGCAGGCCGGGTTTGGCCGCTTTCCCGGCCATCCGGCGGCGAGCGCGCGCATTGCGGACGCTGCGCTGCGGCGTCTTCGCTGCGACAACGCCGCGCGCGAGCGGGTGCTGACGCTTGTGGAAAACCACGAGATGCGCACCGGCCACGGCAAAAAGGATCTCCGCCGCCTGCTTGCCAAAATCGGCGAGGAGAATATGCGCGATCTGCTGCTCGTCCGGCGCGCGGACGCCGCAGCGCACGCACCGGAGGCCGCCGCGCGGCTCACAGCACTGGCCGGCGAGGACGAGCGGCTTTTGAACGAAATCGTCGCCGAGCGGGGCTGCCTGCATGTGAAAGACCTTGCCGTGAGCGGGAACGATCTTCTCTCGCTCGGCATGAAACCGGGCGCAGCGGTGGGGGAGACACTTTCCCGGCTGCTCGATCTTGTGCTGGACGAAGAAATACCGAACGAAAAGGAAGCGCTGCTCGCCGCGGCGCGAAAGGAGATACCGAAACATGAATGAAGTAAAAATCCAATGGCTCGGCCACTCGTGCTTCCGCATGGAGTATCGCGAGTATCCTATCGTGATCGACCCCTATGAGGACGGGTATGTTCCCGGCCTTGTGCCGCTTTGCACGAGCGCCGGGGCAATATACTGCTCGCATGGGCACGGCGACCATAACGCCGCGGCGTGCGTGAAGCAGATCCGAATGAGAGCCCCGAATGATATCTCCGTGCAGGAATTTGCCATTCCGCACGACCACCACGGCGGGGCGCGGCGCGGGATGAATACGATCCGGCAGTTCTGCTTCGGCGCGCTGCGCGTTGTCCACATGGGCGACACCGGCTGCGTGCCGGACGAGAGCACTCTTGCTGCGCTGCATGGGTGCGACGCGCTGCTGCTGCCCATTGGCGGGTATTATACGGTGGATGCGCTGGAGGCATTCGCCATTGCGGAGCGGATCGCGCCGCGATGCATTGTGCCGATGCACTACCGGGGCGATAACTTCGGCTTCGACGTGCTCGGCACGCTCGACGCTTTCACCGCGCTTTTTGCTGCAGAGAAAGTACGCTTCCTGAACGGCGACACGTTCACGCTCACGGCGGAGGAACCGCGCGGCGTTATCGTCCCGCGGCTCTGAGGGCGTTATATCTTCCGCCAAAATCTTTGATTGTCTCGACAGATGGAAAAGGCCGCCGAAGCGTGTTGCTTCGGCGGCCTTTTCGCAGAAATTGCGGCGTCAGGAAAAGTTTTGTATCGTCCCGTGCTGCACGGCGATGATCTCGGCCATGATGGCAACGGCGATCTCCGCCGGTGCAGACGGCGCCGCTGGCTGCGGCGGGGGCTTTGATCTCGTAGCGCTTCAGGGCGTTCTGCCCGCGGGCAATGCATGCCACGGCGTCGCGCTTTGCCATCTGCTCGTGGTGGCCGCCTACGGTGCCCTTGGAGAGCCCGTTTTCATATACCAGCATCTTGCCGTTGGTGCGCGGCGTGGAGCCAAAGGAATCCACAATGGTGACCATGGCGTAATTCTTTCGTTTCTTTCGGGCTTGCAGCTGTTCCAATAAAAGATCCTGCATGACGATACCTCGGCTTTTGAAGCGATAATGTTTTCTTATTGTACTTGGCGGGAGGGGGAGAAGTCAATTCTTCGGTTTTTAATTACGGAACGGAACGAAAAGCCCGCCGGGGGTGTTCTCCGGCGGGCTTGGTTATGCGGTAATCTCAGTTGAGTGTCAGCTCGTCCGGCAGCCAGCAGCCGTCGGGGAGCGTTTTGTGGCGAAATACCTGCCCGCAGCGGGCGGGATCCTTCGCTTCGTGGAACCGGAAGAGCAACTCGCCCTTGCCGGTTTTCGTGAGGATCTCCAGCTTGCCCGCCGGGTGAGACAGGCAGTATTTGACGGCCTTGTCCATGCCGCTGATGAGCTGCTTGGCATTCTCGACGATCTCGATGCCCTGTTCCATCGGCACCTGGAACATATTCTTCACGCCCGTCACGGGACGGCATTGGAAAATGTAGTACGGGAGACAGCCGATGGCGGTGAGCGAGGCGAGCAGCTCGCCGAGTACTGCAGGGTCGTCGTTCACGCCGCGCAGCAGCACGGTCTGGTTGCGCACGATGCATCCGGCGCGGCGCAGCGCGGCGACCGCGGCGGCAGCTTCCGGCGTGATCTCTCGCGGGTGGTTGAACTGCGTCACGACGAAGATCGTTTTCCTGGATGTATAGCGCGCCAGCGTTTCGCAGAGCGCCTCGTCGATTCGCTCCGGCCAGGTGACCGGGGTGCGCGTGCCGAAGCGGATATAGTTCAGGTGACCGATGGGTGTGAGCGCATCGAGATAGCGCGCGATCGTCTCGTTGCTGTTGAGGAACGAATCACCGCCGGAGAGGAGCACGTTCGTGATCTCCTCGTGCTCGCGGATGTATCCGGTCACACGGTCAAAGTTCGCCGCGATCTCCTCGTCCGTCAGGCCGACGAGGCGCTTTCGGAAGCAATGGCGGCAGTACATGGCGCAGCGGTTCGTTGTGAGCACCATGGCGGTCTGAAGGTATTTGTGCTGAAGGCCGGGGACGCGCGTGTTGGACTGCTCGCCGCTCGTATCAAACGAGCCGCCCTCCTCCTCTTCGATCGGCGCGGGCACCGCCATTTTCCGGATCGGATCGTCCGGATCGTTCGGGTCGATCAGCCCCAGATAATAGGGCGTGATGCACATGGGGTAGCGGTCCGCCACCGCCTGTACGGCGGCAAGCTCTTCGGCTGTCATGGGCAGCTTTTCCGCAAGCTGCGCGGCTGTCGTGATCCACATTGTCGTCGTTCTCCTTTTCCATTGTGATTACAACTTAAATTGTATCGGATGCCATTCTGCCGCGTCAAGATGACAAACCCAGGAAAACGTTCGATATATGCGGAAATTTAACGCTTTATTTGCGGATTTTTGCGAAAAAGTGCAAAAAACGGATCGGAGCAGGTCGGGAGGGGGATCCCGGCCTGCTCCGGTCTGACATAAGTCAGGAGAAAAGCAGCAACAATGAATTATGTCCTCGAAAGAGAATTATTCTCTGCAAGAAATAATATAGCATACACATCCGCAAAATGCAAGTACTTTTTAAAAAAGAATGAAGCGGTACGGATGCATTTAAAAAATTGCGGGAAATGATGCACGCATCCGTCAACGCACGCCGGATGAACCGGGGAAACGGGCAAAAAACGCAATTTTATAAGTTCGCGCTTGCAAAAGCTCCGGGGCATCGGTATAATAAAATGTACCGGCTCTTTCGGGAGAGCGGCCAATCGACTATATGACAGAAGTAACAGGAGGAACCCCTCATGGATAAACTGCGGCAGGAGCTTTCTTCGCTCCATATTGAGAAGGCGCTGGATATCGCCACGCGCGACGGCGCGTTCGCCAAGGAGATGTACGCCGGCTTCGGCGGCTGCCGGGAGATCACCGCGCTCGACCGCTCCGACAAGATGTTTGAAAAGGGAAGAGAGAAGTGCGCCGGAATGCCGGTGAACTTCGTTATCGGCGATGCGTGCCACATGGATTTCGAGGACAACACCTTTGACGTTGTCGGCATCGGCAACTCCCTGCACCACATACCCGATCTCGCGGCGCTGCTTTCGGAGATGAAGCGAGTTGTGAAGCCCAGCGGGCTCATCATCCTCAGCGAGATGTATAACGACGGCCAGCCCAAAGCCAGTCTCACGCATTGGATCCTCCACGATATTGACTGCACGATGCACACCATCGACGGCATTTACCACCACCCGACGTATTCGAAGAGCGAGATACTCTGGCTCGCCCGCAACGCGGGGCTTACGGTGGAAAAGACGCTGTGCGACCTCATCGACGATCCCAAGGTCGTTGCCAAGCTGCGCGAGCGCATCGCCGCCGTGCCGGAAAATCTCAAGAAGTATGAGAGCAACCCGGCGCAGGCCTTCCTCGCGGCAGAGGCCGCGTGGCTCAACGAGGAATACGAGGCGAACGGCGTCACCTCCGCCGAGCAGCTCGTTGTATTCTGCCGCAAGTAATTGAAAAGAAACCGAAAGGAAGAACATATTATGCTGAAAAACGCTTACCTCCAGCGGGTATACGATCAGGTGCTCGCCCGCGACCCCAACGCCCCCGAGTTCCACCAGTGCATCCGTGAATTCCTCGAAAGTCTGGAAGGCATCGTGGATAAGCATCCCGAGTGGGAGAAAAACGCCATTCTTGAGCGCTTCGTTGAGCCCGACCGGATCATCACGTTCCGTGTCACATGGGTGGACGACGCCGGAAAGGTGCAGGTCAACCGCGGCTACCGCGTGCAGTACAATTCCGCCATCGGCCCCTACAAGGGCGGACTGCGCTTCCATCCGTCGGTCAACCTCTCGGTCATGAAGTTCCTCGGCTTTGAGATGAATCTGAAAAACGGCCTCACGACGCTGCCCATCGGCGGCGGCAAGGGCGGCTCGGACTTCGACCCCCACGGCAAGAGCGAGGGCGAGATCATGCGCTTCTGCCAGGCGTTCATCACCGAGCTTTACCGCCACATCGGCCAGTTTACCGACGGCCCCGCCGGTGACATCGGCGTCGGCAGCCGCGAGATCGGCTACATGTTCGGCCAGATGAAGCGCATCACCAACCAGTTTGACGCCGCGACGCTCACCGGCAAGCATCTCTCCTACGGCGGCTCGCTCGTGCGCACCGAGGCGACCGGCTACGGCATCTGCTACTTCACCGACGAAGTACTTCACCACCAGCTCAACACCTCCTTCGAGGGCAAGACCGTTATCGTCTCCGGCAGCGGCAACGTGGCGACCTACGCCGCGGAAAAGGCCATGCAGCTCGGCGGCAAGGTCGTTTGCATGTCCGACTCCAACGGCTATGTCCACGATCCCGACGGCATCAAGCTCGACATTATCAAAGACATCAAGCAGAACCGCCGCGCGCGCATCAAGGTTTACGCCGACGAGGTGCCGGGCGCTGCCTATCACGAAGGCTGCCGGAATATCTGGGATGTGCCGTGCGATGTGGCGCTCCCGTGCGCGACGCAGAACGAAGTGGACGTAGCCGAAGCAAAGAAGATCATCGACGGCGGCGCCATGATCCTCACCGAGGGCGCGAATATGCCCTGCACGCTGGAGGCCGTTGCCATGCTGCAGGCGGCGGGCATCCCCGTCAGCCCGGCCAAGGCGGCGAACGCCGGCGGCGTTTCGACCTCCGCGCTCGAAATGACCCAGAACAGCATGCGCCTGAGCTGGACGTTCGAGGAAGTGGACGAGCGCCTGCACAACATCATGCGCGGCATCTATAAGGCCGCGTACGACGCCTCTGTTGAGGCCGGTCAGCCCGGAAACCTCGTCGTCGGCGCGAATATCGCGAGCTTCCTCAAGATCGCAGACGCGATGCTGCATCAGGGTATTGTGTAATATCACGTAAAATTCAAACCGCCGGTACGATATATCGTACCGGCGGTTTCGTTGCGATTGGATGTTCTATTTAAGAAAACTATGCTTTTTTCAGCCGCTGAAGTTCCTCTTTCGTATCGGTATCGAAGAGCTCTTCTTCCGGCAGCGGAACGGTGAAAAGCGCCTCCGGATGGGCGCGGATGACGCGCTTTCCGCCGCGGTCTCCCTCGAGCGCGGAAAGCTCCGGGAAAAACGCGGCGGGGAAGAGGCAGGGGTTGCCGAGCCGCCCGTCCGGCGCTTCCGGCGCGATGATTTTCTCGGGGTGTGCCGCGCCCGCTTCGAGGATGCGGCGCACGCTCTCTTTTCGGAGCAGCGGCTGGTCGCCAACGAGAAAAAGCACGGCGCTGCAAGGCTTTGCGGCGTTGAGACCCAGCCGGATGGAGAGGGAAACGCCCTTTTCCGGCGCATCGTTCCGCACGGCGAGAAAGCCGCGGCGCTCGCTCTCGGCGAGGATATCCTCACAGCCGGAAACGACCGCGACACGCGCGAAAAGCTCCTCCGGCAGCGCGTTCATCGCCCGCTCAAAAAGCCGCTTGCCGTCAAATTCCGCGAGAAGCTTCCCGCCGCCGAAGCGCGAGCCCGCTCCCGCGGCCAGAAGCACGCACGAGACCGTGCGATTATCCATGGCAGTATCCATTTTCTCCCTTCCTCCGGGCAAAATGCCGTTTCCAACGGCATACAAACTGTATAAGTATTATGCAAAAAAAGACGACAAATTGCAAGAGTTGTCAAAACAGTTTTGCTAAATGTTCATTCTGCACAAAAACACGGTGCTCTTTTCAGCGAATGTTAGGCCCTTCGTTATGGTTTACATATGAATACCGCGAATTTCTTACAAATTATGTATTTGAAAAAAATAGGGGTTTGCGATAATAATATATATGAGAGAGTATCCAGCGCATGGGATAGGTATACATTATTAAAAGGAGAGCGTGACATGCTGAAAATCAATCAGGAAAAATGCAAGAAGTGCCAGATTTGCGCAAAGAACTGCCCCATCGGTGCGATCACCGTCGAGCCGGGTGCGGACGGCAAGAAAGTCGTCAGCATTACGGACATGTGCGTTGAGTGCAACGTCTGCCGCCGCGTCTGCCCGTTCGGAGCCATCGACGGCGCCGAGAAGACCGAGGGCATGGTGCAGTGCCATTCCTGCTCCATCCAGTGCAAAGTTCCCGTTGGCTCCACCGGCGCCTGCAAGCGCTACACCAACGAGGGCGGCCGTCTGGTCCGCAACCGCGCTCTTGTCGTGGAGGGCAAGCCCCAGCTCGAGATCGATCCGAAGATCGTAAAGCCCGTCATCACCGCCGTGGGCGCCGGCACCAACTACCCCTGCATCCGTCCGGCTCCGCACATCGTCTGCGAGAAGCGCGACGGCGTTGACGTTATCACCACCGTGACCGAGGCTCCGCTGAGCTACTCCGGCGTTCTCGTCAAGCTCGACACCAACACCTACATCGGCGAAGAGGGCGACACCGTTTACTGCGAGGGCAAGCCCGTCGGTCTCGTACATACCGAGGAGTACGGCTCCAAGATGATCTACGTCGGCGGCGCGAACCGCCTGACCGCGAAGGACGGCGGCTTTGCCACCGCCCGCACCATTGTCGCTCTTGCCAACGGCGAGAAGGTCGAGCTGACCGTCAAGACCGCCGACCACGAGACCGGCAAGCCCAAGATGATCAAGATCGTCTGCCAGCAGGGCGTCGCTCCCATCATCAACGGCACCCAGGAGACCACGATGCGTATCGGCTGCGGCAGCGCCACGATCGGCCTGCTCGCCGACGTTATGAAGAAGTGCGTGGACGAGTGCATCGTCATTGACCACCACGTCACCGGCCTCTTCAGCGAGCACCTCGCCGGCAAGGAAGTCGGCATGACCTGGTCCGGCGTTATCCCCAACGCTACCAAGAGCACCGTCGGCCGTTACTTCGGCGGCCACGGCGACGGCATCGGAGGCACCGTTCTCCAGACGCCGCGCGACGCCATCAAGAGCGTTGACATGAGCCTTGCCCACGCCGGCATGACCATTCTCGTCACCAACACCACCGGCGAAGTCGGCGCCCTCTTCGAAGTCCAGGCCGACGGCGACGTGAAGGAGATCCCGATGACCGAGAAGGCGCAGTGCGTTGTCGACGCCATCAAGAGCAACTGCCAGAGCTCCAACACGAGCGTTATGTACTGCGGCGGCACCGGCGGCTCCGCCCGCGGCGGCGTCTGCCACCACCCGATCGCCATCACCGAGGCCGTGCACGCCGGCAAGGCGCACCTGACCATCGGCGGCGCTCCCGCTTACGTTTACCCCGGCGGCGGCATCAACTTCATCGTTGATACCGCGAAGGTCGTCAACCACGCCTTCACCTGGGTGCCCACCCCGGCGACCGTCGCCCCCGTGGAGTACACCATGACGAAGGAAGATTACGAGAAGATCGGCGGCCACATGGACCACATCAAGAACGTCGAGGACTTCCCCGAGTACCAGAAGCACTAATGGACGAAGCCTTCCGCATCCTGGATGACGGGCGCGTATTCTTTGATTACGGCCCGGCGTCCATGGTGGTGACCGCCCGGCGCGGAGACGAAGATCTCAGCGAGCTGGCGGCGTCGGCTTTCCCGTTTCTGCGCGAATCGCTCGCCGAGATTGCCGGGGCGCTGCCCATACTGCGGCAGTACCCGGACGGCATGGACTATTCCGATCTGGCCGGGCTGCCCCGCGTCATGGCGGAATCCGTCCTCGCGACGGGGGAACCCACACTCACGCCCATGGCGGCGGTCGCCGGAACGGTGGCGGACGCCATGGCGGACTGGCTCTTCGCCCGCGGCGCAGATCTCGTGGCCGTCAATAACGGCGGCGACGTGGCGCTGCGGCTCGGCGAGGGACGTTCCATCCGCATGGGCATACTGCCCGATCTCAACGGCTGCGTTACAGAGGTTGTGGAGATCCGCGCGGAGGACGGCATCGGCGGCGTGTGCACGAGCGGTCTCGGCGGCCGCAGTCTGACGCGCGGCATCGCCGGAGGCGTTACGGTCTTTTCGCGGCGGTGCGCTCTCGCGGACGCCTGCGCTACGCACATCGCGAACTGCTCGTATATCGAGTCCCCGCGGGTTCACGCCTGTCTCGCCGGTGACATTGAGCCGGAGAGCGACATTGCCTCGCTCCGCATTGTCACGGCAGTCGAGCCGCTTCTCCCTGAGGAGAAAAAGCGCGGTCTCGCGCAGGTGTACGAGGAGACGGAGCGCCAGTGGAAAAACGGCAACCTTCTCCGCGTGTACGCGGACATTCAGGGCGAGCGCCTTACGTTTGAGCGGAACGCGCAGTAACATTCGGCAATACAATCTTGCAAATATTTTAAAGGAGATTTTTTCCAATGAAAGTCGGTTTTATCGGACTGGGCCGTATGGGCGGCCATATGTGCAGCAACGTCATCAAGGCTGGTTTTGAGACCTACGTGAGCGACCTCGTCCCCGCGCTCGTCGAGCAGAAGGTCGCCGAAGGCGCCATCGGCTGCAAGGATAACCTCGAAGTCGCCGCCAACATGGACATCGGCTTCACCATGCTCCCCAACGGCGCGATCGTCGAGGCCGTTATGTGCGGCCCCAAGGGCGTTCTCGCGCACTGCAAGCCCGGCACGATCATTGTTGATATGTCCTCCGTCGCCCCCGGCACCACCCAGAAGATGGCGAAGATCGCTGCCGAGCACGGTGTGAAGTACATGGACGCTCCGGTTTCCGGCGGCACCGTCGGCGCGCAGAAGGGCACGCTGACCATTATGTGCGGCGCGGACGAGGAGACCTTTGAGAAGGCCAAGCCCGTTCTCGAAGCCATCGGCAAGCGCATCATGCGCATCGGCGGCACCGGCATGGGCGACGCGATGAAGATCGTCAACAACATGCTGCTCGGCGCGAACATGGCGTCTCTCGCCGAGGCCCTCGTGCTCGGCGCGAAGCTCGGTCTCGACAACAAGACCATGTACGACGTTATCTCCACCTCCTCCGGCAACAGCTACGTTGTCGATGCGAAGATGAAGAAGTTCATCATGCCCGACAAGTTCGAGCCGGGCTTCGCGATGGACGTGCAGTACAAGGATCTCACCCTCGCGCAGGAAGCCGCCCGCGGCGTCAAGATGCCCATCCCGATGAGCGCCACCTGCACCGCCGTTTACGAGCAGGCTCGCGCCGCCGGCTACGGCATGGAAGATATGTCCGCCGTCATCAAGCGTTGGGACAAGCTGTGGGGTGTTGAAATCCGCGGCGAACTGGAGTAAAATAAAGCATTCTTAAACCGGTACGGGCGGCGGCTCCGCCGCCCGCTCCGGCAGAGGATAAGCAGCAAAAGCAGCACATTTAAAAGGGGGAAAACCGCGCATGAGACCATTTGATTTCTACGCACCTACCACCGTGGTCGAGGCGCTCACTCTGCTGGACCAGTATAAGGACAGCGTCGCCTGCATCGCCGGCGGCACCGACCTTACGCTGGAACTCAATGAGTGGAAGGCACAGCCGGCTGTCGTTATCGACCTGAAGAAGCTCAAAGAGCTTGATTACATCAAGGTCGAGGACGGCATCGTCCGGATCGGTGCTCTTACGACTCATGCGGAAGTGGCGGCCAACGACATCATCCGTGAGAATGTCCACATTCTCTATGACGCCTGCCGGCAGGTAGGCTCGCCCCAGATCCGCAATCTCGCGACGCTCGGCGGCAACATCTGCCAGTCGTCCGTGGCGGGCGACGGTCTGGCTGCGTGCGTCACGCTCAACGCCGACGTTACCATCAAGAGCGTCCGCGGCGAGCGCACGATCAACATCAACGAATTCCTGTCCTCTCCCGACCGCAAGCGCAACATCCTGCAGCCGGACGAGCTCATGACCGAGGTCTCGTTCCCGCTGCCCGATACGAAGCACACCGCGACCGCCTTCTACAAGCTGGGCAAGCGCCGCGCGCTCGCCATCAGCGTCATCGGCGGCGGCATGGTCGTGACGGTCGACGATAACGGCGTGTGCACCTACTGCTCCATGCGGGCGGGCGCCATGGCGCGTTATCCGCAGCGCTACAAGGGCTGTGAGGAGTATCTCGTCGGCAAGAAGCTCAGCTGGGAGACCATGCTCGGGTGTCTGCCGATCATGCACGATCAGGTTTACGAAGCCAACAAGGCCCGCGCCTCCGTGTTTTACAAGAAGGAGAGCATCCAGGGTGTATACAAGCACCTGTTTGCCGATGTGCTCCGTAAGCTGAATATCGAGGAGGTGCAGGGATTTTGAAGAAGATCACCGTTCATTTCACCGTTAACCACGAGCCGGTGACCGTCGAGGTCGAGCCGAACCACCGTCTGCTCGACGTGCTGCGCAACAACCTTGGCCTTACGAGCGTCAAGGAAGGCTGCAGCGAAGGCGAGTGCGGTGCCTGCACCGTGATTTACAACGGCGAGCCTGTGACGAGCTGCTGCATTCTGGCCGGTCAGGCCGAGGGCGCGGACATCATCACGCTCGAAGGCATCAGCAAGGATGGCCAGCCCGACGTGGTGCAGCAGGCGTTCATGGACGCCGGCGCCGTGCAGTGCGGCTTCTGCATCCCCGGCATGATCCTCACCGCCGAGGCTCTTCTCCAGAAGAACCCCAACCCGACGCGCGACGAGGTCAAGCTCGCCATCAGCGGCAACCTCTGCCGCTGCACCGGCTATGCCAAGATCAACGACGCTGTGCTTCTGGCCGCTGCCAGAATGCGCGGAGAGGAGGCCGAAGCATGAGAGACGTAGCCATTCTCGGCCGTGACCATATCAAGGTCGACTCGCTCGACAAGGTGCTCGGCCGTGCGAAGTTTGCCGCGGACTATTACATGCCCGACATGCTCTATGGCGGCGTGTTCCGCAGCACCGTTCCCCACGCGTACATCAAAAAGCTGAATCTCGAGAAGGCCCGCGCGCTGCCCGGCGTTGCCGCCGTTCTCGACCACACCGCCATCCCCGGCAAGAACCGCTTCGGCATCATCCTGAAGGATGAGCCCTGCCTTGTGGACGACAAAGTGCGCCGCTATGGCGACGCCATCGCCGTCGTCGCGGCGGAGACCCCGGAGATCGTGCAGGAAGCCATGCAGCTCATCGAGGTTGAATACGAAGAGCTGCCCGTCATCAACTCCTTCGAGAGCGCGATGGCGGAGGGCGCTGTCTGCGTCCACGGCACCACGAACGTCCATGCCAAGAAGCACATGGAGTTCGGCAATGTGGACGAAGCCTGGAGCAAGTGCGATATCATCATCGAGAACACCTACTCCACCCACGTCCTCTCCCATATGTTCATCGAGCCGGATGCCGGCATCGCCTACTATGACGAGAAGGGCATCATGACGGTCATCGCTTCCACGCAGAACCCCCACTATGACCGCAACGAGGTCGCCGGTATGCTCGGCGTGCCTCAGAACCGCGTCCGCTGCATCCAGCCCACCACGGGCGGCGGCTTCGGCGGCAAGCTCGATATCGGCGTGCAGCTGCACTGCGCGCTGCTCGCGCACTACACCAAGCGCCCCGTGAAGATCGTCCGCTCCCGCGAGGAGTCTACGATGATCTCCTCCAAGCGTCACCCGATCACGACCCACGTCAAGACCGGCGCGACGAAGGACGGCAAACTTGTGGCCGCGCAGTATGAGCTCACGTGCGACGCCGGTGCTTACGGCTCCTACGGCCCCGCCGTTATCGGCCGTTTCCCGGTGCACGCTGTCGGCCCCTACGACTGCCCGAACGTCCGTCTGGACGCTGTATTTGCTTACACCAACAACCCGATGTGCGGTGCGTTCCGCGGATTCGGCGTGCCGCAGGCCGCCGTTGTCCACGAGGGACAGATGGACGCTCTGGCCGCGGCTCTGCATATGAGCCCGCTGGAGATCCGCCGCATCAACGGCCACCACATTGGCTCGACGATCCCGACCGGCCAGACCCTCACCGAGAGCGTCGGCTATCAGGACACGCTCGCCGAGGCGATCAAGAAGGCCGAGGAAGTCATGCCGGACGCTCTGGAGCGTCTCGACCCGGATTGGAGGCCGCAGATATGAAATTGAGAGGAACAGGCGTCGGCAGCATGTTCTACGGCGTCGGCAACACCGGTCTTCCGAACCCGGCCGCCGCGTTCTGCGAAGTTCTGCCCGACACGAGCGTTAACGTCACCATCGGCGCGGCCGACATCGGCCAGGGCGTCGCGAGCGTCGCCGCGGCTATCGCCGCCGAAACGCTCGGTCTCGAGTTTGAAAACATCCATGTCACCTGGGCGGACACCATGATCGCCCCCGAAGGCGGCGCGACCTCCGCGTCCCGCCAGACGTTCATCACCGGCAACGCCGTGAAGAACGCCTGCACCAACGCGATGGGCGAGCTCAAGCGCACCGCTTCCGAGTTTCTGAACGTCCCGCAGGAGGATCTGATCTTCCGCCACCGCGAGATCTACAGCTCCAAGGATGAGTCCAAGAAGATGACCTATCCCGAGCTCATGGGCGCGATGGGCAAGAACGGCCGTCTGGCCGTCGGCGCGGGCTACTACAACCCGAAGACCACCTATCTGAACCCGGCCGACATGTCCGGTATTCCGTACGAGGTCTACTCCTACGCCACCTGCATCATCGAGGTCGAGGTAGACACCGACACGGGCGAGGTACACCTGCTCAAGTGCGTTTCCGCGCACGACGTTGGTACGCCGGTCGGCGTGAAGATGTGCGAAGGCCAGATCGAAGGCGGCACCGCCATGGGCACCGGCTTCGTCATCAGCGAGAAGGTCGAGATCGACCCCAAGACCTGCGCGATCAAGAACCCCTCGCTGAGCAAGTACATCATCGAGTCCAGCATGGATGTTCCCGAGGTGTACCCGATCGTTGTGTGCAGCGACGGCGACGCCGCTCCGTACGGCGCCAAGGGCATCGGCGAGCCGGCGCTCATCCCGAGCATCCCCGCGACGATGGCCGCCATCGGCAACGCCCTGGGCGTTAAGTTCTACCACACCCCCGTCCTCGCCGCCGACATCGTGAAGGCGTGGAAGGACAAGCAGGCAGCGGAGGCTGCCGCCAACTAAGGTTGAAAGTACACCCTAAGGTACTTTTTGACAATAACTCATCGGCCGCGTCGTTCGCGGCGCGGCCAGCTCACCAAGCAAAAAAAGGAACCGCGCACGTCCCTCTTCGGGCAATTCGCAGCTGCCCGAAACCCGTACACAAGTAAACGCTCAACGAATGTTGCAATCAACATTAAATTAAGGGAGGCACTTTAATTAATGGCTAACAACACCGAGCTTAAGGGATGGGCCAAGTACTGCAAAGAGCAGAACATTGAGTTCTCCACGAAGCGCATTTTCATCGACGGCCTGGGCGGCATGGCTCACGGTCTGTTCGCGTCTCTGCTGATCGGCTGCATCATCAACACCATCGGCATGTACGTTCCCCTGCTGAAGGACATCGTTGTCAACCCCTGGATGTCCGATAAGCTCGCCGGCGAGAACCTTCTCATCGCCAGCAAGACCGCCGCCTACGCTGTGCAGGGCGCCGCTATGGCCGCTGCCATCGCGTACAGCATGAAGGCTCCCCCGTTCGTCATGTACTCCACGCTGGCCGTTGGCTACGCTGCCAACGCCCTCGGCGCGCAGGGCGGCCCTCTCGCCGTGTTCTTCGTCGTCGTCGTTGCCGTGTTCGCCGGCAAGCTGGTCTCCAAGCGCACCCCGATCGACATTATCATCACCCCGTTCGTGACGATCGTTGTCGGCGTTCTGGTCGCTTTCCTGATCGCTCCCCCGATCGGCAAGGGCGCCGTCCTTCTCGGCGACCTCGTCATGAAGGCGACCGCTCTCCAGCCCTTCTGGATGGGCATCCTCGTCTCCGCTCTCATGGGCATCATCCTGACCCTCCCCATCTCCTCCGCCGCTATCTGCGCCGGTCTGGGTCTGGTCGGTCTCGCCGGCGGCGCCTGCGTTGCTGGCTGCTCTGCTCACATGGTCGGCTTCGCTGTTGCGTCCTACCGTGAGAACGGCGTGCAGGGTCTCCTTTCTCAGGGCCTCGGCACCTCCATGCTCCAGGTTCCCAACCTGGTCAAGAAACCCATCCTCTGGCTGCCCCCCGTGGTCGCTTCCATCGTGAACGGCCCGCTCGCCACCTGCCTGTTCAAGCTCCAGATGAACGGCGCTGCCATCAACTCCGGCATGGGCACCTCCGGCCTCTGCGGCCAGATCGGCCTCATCACCGGTTGGGCGGCCCCCATGTGCGAAGAGAACGCTGCTCTCGGCGTTGACTTCGCCGCCGCCACTGCCAGCCCGGCTCTCAACTGGATCGGCCTCGTTGTCTGCTCCTTCGTGATCCCCGCTCTTGTCAGCTGGCTCGTCAGCGAGCTCATGCGCAAGAAGGGCCTCATCAAGGAAGGCGACTACGCTCTCGATCTGTAATTCAGACAGGCACAAACTTACTTACTCCCGGAGCAAGCTGCAGCTCCGAGGTAAGCACAGCTCGTGCGCGGGTTTTTTAAAAAAGGCGTTGAGTTATTCAATATCCGCCGGTTCCCGGCGCTATATGCGCCGGGAATTGAGCGGACAAGCTTAGGGAAAAAAGTCGGCTCCCCAGCCACAGTTTGACCGGGGAACCAGGGGTTTTCTGCACGGCGGGGCGGCAGCTCCACCGGGCACACCCCTGCCGCGACAGAAAAACCCCTTGGACAGGGCTGCTGCCATATCCCGAATGTGCGGATGGCGGCGGAATGTCCGCGTGTACTCTGGCAAAACGCTCCCGGCGGAGAACTGCGCAACGTCGGGGGAGTTGGGCAAACACACATTTTATATGCTGCGCGCAGCAGCAGAAGGGAGTTTACCATGGCTACTCTGGTAATTAAGAACATCGGTAAAATCGTTTCCGGTGACATTGACCACCCCGTTCTTGAGGGCAGCGTCATCGTCATCAACGAGAACCTCATCGAGGCGATCGGCGGCGAAGAACTCCTCGCCAACATCGGCGACGCGACGGTCGTTGATGCCAACGGCACCACCGTCACCCCGGGTCTCTGGGACACCCACGTCCACGTTTCCACCGCGGACGGCTACGGCACCCGTCAGAAGACCTTCGGCTTCATTGAGAGTGCGAAAAACGGCGGCGTGACCACTATGATCTCTGCCGGCGAATGCCATATCCCCGGCCATCCCAAGGGAGACCCCGTCTACACCAAGGCGCAGGCCATTGTCGGCCACAAGTGCTTTGCCAAGGGCGTTTCCGGTGTGAAGGTCGAAGGCGGCGGACTGATCCTCGAGAAGGGTCTGGTCGAGAAGGACTTCGAAGACCTCGCCAAGGAAGGCGTCTGGGTCGTCGGCGAGATCGGCCTCGGCACCGTCAACAATCCTGAGACTGCGGCTCCCATGGTCGAGTGGGCCCACAAGTACGGCTTCAAGGTGCAGATGCACACCGGCGGTACTTCCATCCCCGGCTCCTCCACCGTTACTGCGGACGACGTTATCAAGACGAAGCCCGACGTTGTTTCCCACATCAATGGCGGCCCGACCTCCATTCCTCTGCACGAGGTTGACCGCATCATGGACGAGACCAGCTTCGCGATGGAGATCGTGCAGTGCGGCAACCCCAAGACCGCGCAGTACGTCCTCAACCGTGCTGCCGAAAAGGGCCAGCTCGGCCGCGTGATCTTCGGCAACGACGCTCCGTCCGGCACCGGCATCATTCCTCTGGGCATCATGCGCAACATCAGCTTCGCCGCTTCCATGACCGACATCGCCCCCGAAGTCTGCGTCGCCATGGCGACCGGCAACCCGGCGAAGGTCTACACGAAGCTCAACCGCGGCGTCATCGCCCCGGGCAAGGAAGCTGACCTGCTGATCATGGACACCCCGATGGGTTCCGTCGGCAAGGACGCCATGGAAGCTTTCGCCGCTGGCGATATTCCGGGTCTCAGCTACGTCATCATCGACGGCAAGATCAACGTCAAGAAGTCCAGCAACACTCCTCCTGCGTCGAGAAAGCCCTGCTGAGCTTTGCTCGCACAGAAGCCCAACTCATTTAGCTATTAATTTTTATAGGAGGATATACCAATGAAAGAGCCCAAGATCCGCAAGATCGTTACCAACCTCGAAGAAGTGTTCTACGAGGGCGGCGCTGAGAAGCCCGTGGAGACCAACTCCGGCCGCAAGTCCATCAAGACTGTGTCCGTGGCTGCCGTTATCAAGAATCCGTACGCTGGCCAGTGGGTCGAAGACCTGTCTGAGCTGACCGAGTACGGCGAGTACCTGGGCGATCTGCTCACCAAGAAGGGTGCCGAGCTGCTCGGCGCCGAGAACGTTGAAACCTACGGCAAGGGCTGCATCGTCGGTCTCGACGGCGAGCTGGAGCACTCCTCCGCTATGCTGCACCCGAAGTCTGGCAAGACCATCCGCGCTGCTATCGGCGGCGGCAAGTCCATCATTCCTTCCAACGAGAAGGTCGGCCCTGCCGGTTCCGAGCTGGACATCTCCCTGCACTTCAAAGATGCTGCCTTCGTGCGCACCCACTACGGCTCCTTCGCGGTCCGTATTCCCGATGCCCCGAAGAACGACGAGATCGTCATGGCGGTCGTCCTGGCTGACGCCGGTCGTCCCCACGCCATCGTCAACGGCGCCGGCCGTATCGGTGGTCTGCAGAAGTCCGAAGCCAAGTGCGAGGACGGCATGCACTAATTCTTCCCCGCGTTTAACAATAGCCCCCTTGGCAACAAGGGGGCTATTTTCAAGAGCATTACCGCAGAATGTCTGCGGGAGAAAAGGCCTGGAGGACAGAATAAATGAACCTTATTGAAAAGTATCTGGCAAAAGCGGCTGGCAAGGATCATGTCGCCCCCGGCCAGGATCTCACCTGCAAGGTGAGCTTTGTCGCCGCCCACGATGTGACGGCCCCCATCGCCATCCGCATGTTCCGCGAGATCGGCGTGAAGAAGGTTTTCGATCCGAGCCGCGTAGCGCTGATCGTTGACCATGTGTACCCCGCCGCTACGGAGAAGGCCCGCGCCAACGTTTGGGCGATGGACGATTTCTCCAAGGAATTCGGCGTTCCCCTGTATCAGCGCGGCGAGGGCGTTATCCACCAGCTGATGTTTGAAAAGCACAAGCAGAACCCCGGCGATATCGTTTGTATTGCTGACTCCCACACCGGCACCTGCGGCGGTTACGGTCAGATCGGCATCGGCGTCGGCTCCACGGAGCTGGCCGCGGCCATGGCGACCGGCACGCTCGATCTTGAGGTGCCTCAGGTTGTGCAGATATATCTCACCGGCAAACTTCCCTCCAACGTGTTCGGCAAAGACCTTATCCTGTATCTCGGCAGCAAGTTCGGCTCCGACTATCTCGTGGACCGCGGCCTTCTCTTCACCGGCCCCGGCATCGACGAGCTTTCCATCGCCGAGCGCATGACCGTGTGCAACATGGGCATCGAGATCGGCAGCATGATCACCATCTTCGGTACCGAAGAGAAGGAGAACGACTGCTTCGAGACCTATGAGATCAACCTTTCCACGCTTGAACCGCAGATCTCCTGCCCCTTCAGCCCCGCGAACGTTGTTCCGGTGCGCGAGAAGGCCGGCATCAAGGTCACGCAGGTCGTCGTCGGCAGCTGCACCAACGGCCGTCTGAACGACATGGAGCAGGTTGCCAAGGCGTTTGCGGGCAAGAAGGTAAACCCCGATGTCAACGTGCTCATCGTTCCCGCCTCGCGCGAGATCCTCGGTCAGATGGAAGAGCGCGGCTGGACGAAGATCATCCGCGACGCCGGTGCTACCATTCTCAACCCCGGCTGCGGCTCGTGCTTCGGCGCGCACGAGGGACTTATCACCCCGCGCGACGTGTGCGTTTCCACGACGAACCGCAACTTCCCCGGCCGTATGGGCAGCAAGGTCGGCCAGATTTACCTGGCGAGCCCGGCTACCGCGGCGGCCACCGCCCTCACGGGCGTCATCACCGTTCCGGAGGTGTAAGCACAAATGGAAAAGATCAGAGGTAAAGTTATCATTCTCGGCGACGATGTCGATACCGACCAGATCCTCCCCGGCTACGCGATGAGCGAGCCGTATGAGGAGATCGGCAAGTACGCCATGGCCGGTCTCCCGACGGAGGACTTCAAGCTCAACCGCGAGCCCGGCTGCATTCTCGTGGCGGGACGCAACTTTGGCTGCGGCTCCTCCCGCGAGCAGGCCCCCATCGCCCTCAAGCAGGCGCAGGTCGCGCTCGTTGTAGCGCAGGGCTTCGCCCGCATCTTCCGCCGCAACTGCATCAACATCGGCATGCCGGTGTTTGTTGCCGACGCCGTGAAGAAGCTCCACACCGGCGAGATCATTGAGGTCGATCTCGAAAAGGGCACGATCACCGCGCCCTGCGGCGTGATCGAATCCGCGCCGCTCTCCGAGAGCGTTCTCAAAACGCTTGAGTACGGCGGACTGATCCCCCGCGTGCGTGCCGAGCTCGGCATCACCGAATAAAGCGTCAGTAAGTATTTTTTAACGGAATATTAGAGGAGAAAAGCTATGGCTATGAAAGACCCTCAGGCAAGGACAAAACAGATCATCAAGGACGACATCGAGACCATCCGCGCCTATGCCGACGCGTTTGACGTTGAGATGCCCGATCTTGACGAGAACGGCGAGGTCGTCGGTCTGCCCGCGCCGTACCCCCGCGAGGTCGCCGGTGTGGTCCGCAGCGGCTACCGCATCTACGAGCTCGGCCAGAAGGCGCTCGAAACCGGCATACCCTGCCTGAACCCGATCCTTGGCCGCAACAGCGCCGAGGAGACCTGGAAGGAATCCAACGACATCTACAAGTACGCCGAGAAGTTCGGCCAGACCGTGTTCCAGTTCGTCCACTCTGAGGCGACCCGCCACATCGACCCGCTCAAGGGCCGCGAGCTCATCGACCAGTCCCGCGGCAAGGGCGGCATCACCCCGAAGGGCGAGCGCGAGTTCATCCAGATGGGCGGCGGCGCGAAGCATCCCGTGCGTATCAACGCCACCGGCGACACCGCGCACATCAACATCCTCAACGCCCTGATCGCGGGCTTTGACGGCACCGACATCGGCCCGGTCATCCACGTCCACTTCGGCGGCCGCGGCATCCATGACTTCCGCACGAAGGTCGTCAACGGCTACAAGTCCTGCATCGTCTGCGCCGAGAACAAGATCTTCGCGCAGCTCGATACCCACAAGCACATCAACAACATCGGCGGCACCGACGGCATGGCCATCGCGATGTGCCTTCTCTCCGAAGGCATCGCCACGCACGCCGGTCTTCCCTGGGAGCTCTCCGGCATCCAGATGAACGTCGGCGGCAACAACCTGTACCGCGATCTCGCCATCATGCGTGCGTTCCGCCACAACATGCTCTCCAAGAGCCTGATCGTTGTTCCCGAAACGTTCCAGCACCCGCCCGCGAACCTGATTGCGGAGCAGGCGCACTTCGCCCGCATGGCCATTTCCGCCAAGCTCGGCGGCGCCAACTTCTACCGCCCGAAGGCGGCCGAGAGCGTCGGCATCCCGACCGGCGACTCCATGGGTCAGGCCTGCTGGGCTACGCTCGACGTGTTCCAGCACACCTACAACCCCGGCATCGAGTCCCCGAAGATCGACGAATACGAGAACATGATGATGGACGAGGCGTTCGCCGTTCTCGAAGCCGTTCTCAAGCTCCCCGCGCACAGCCTGCATCAGGGCTGCCTGACCGAGGAGTTCTGGAAGCAGTGGACGGACGAAGAGCTCATCGACCTCATCGTTGACGGCGGTAAGTCCGGCAAGATGGACACCCCGCGCGCCGGCGGCTGGGATCTCAAGCGCTTCGTCAAGACGAACCGCGATCCCGACGGCATCACCCGCTACGTCGAAGGCTACACCCCGCTGGGTGTCGATCCTTCCCGCTGCCCGATCACCAAGGAGCACGTCACCGTGCACATCGAGAAGCCGCCTACACGCAAGGAGAAGATCGTCCTCGCGACCGTCGGCGCCGACGCGCACGTCAACGGCATCAACACCATCCGCGAGGCATTCCAGGACGCCGGTTATGAGATCATCTTCCTGCGCGGCATGAACCTGCCCGAAACCGTGGCCGAGGTCGCGGCGGAGGCGAAGGCGAACGCCATCGGCGTGAGCAACCTGCTCGGCCTTGGCGTAACGCTGTTCCCGCGCGTCGGCAAGCGTCTCGAAGAGCTCGGACTGCGCGACAAGACCATCGTCTGGGCGGGCGGCCGTATCGCCGAGAAGGAAGAGGAGCACGCCTACTACGAGAAGAAGATTGCCGAGGAAGGCACCGGCTTCATGGGCGTCGATGCGTTCTTCGGCCCCGAGTCCACGCCCGAGCAGTGCGTGACGAAGATCACCGAGCTCATCGAGGCGAAGGAGAAAGAACTCGCCGAGAAGGAAGAAAACAAGTAATTCAGGAAGGAAAGAGAACACCATGGATCAGTACAGAATTCCCTGCGTTATCATGCGCGCCGGTACCAGCAAGGGCATTTTCCTCAAGGAAAACGATCTGCCCGCCCCCGGCCCCGAGCGCGACGCCCTGATTTTGCAGATTTTCGGTTCCCCCGATAAGCGCCAGATCAACGGTCTGGCCGGCGCCGATCCCCTGACGAGCAAGCTCGCCGTCATCGGCCCGAGCAAGCAGCCCGGCTGCGACGTGGACTACACGTTCGCGCAGGTTTCCATCACCGACGCCGTTGTCGACTGGAACGGCAACTGCGGCAACATCTCCTCCGGCGTTGCGCCCTTCGCGATTGACGAGTCCATCGTCAAGTGCCACGAGGGTCTCAACGAAGTCACCATCTGGCAGGTCAACACCCAGAAGGTCATGAAGTCCTACGTCCTCGTCGAGGACGGCAAGGCGAAGGTCACCGGCGATGTCGCCATCGCGGGCGTGCCCGGCACCGGCGCTCTCATCCAGATGGATATGTCCGGCACCGCCGGCGCCGCCACCGGCAAGCTTCTGCCGACCGGCAACGCCGTCGATGTCATTGAGACGAGCCGCGGCCCCATCGAGGCCTCTATCGTTGACTGCGCCAACCCCGTCATCTTCGTGCGCGCCGAGAGCGTCGGCATGAAGGGCACCGAGGATCAGGTCGAGATCGACGGCAACAAGGAGCTGCTCAAGTATCTCGAAGAGATCCGCGGCATCGCGTGCGTCAAGTGCGGCATGGCGAAGAATCTCGCCGACGCCACCAAGAACTCCCCGGCGTTCCCGATGGTCGCGTTCATCACCGAGGCGCAGGATTACTACTACCCCCCCGAGAAGAAGACCATCAAGAAGGAAGAGGTCGATCTCGTTTCCCGTCTGATGTTTATGCAGGTGCTGCATAAGACCTATGCCGGCACCGCCACGGTCTGCACCGGCGTTGCCGCGAAGATCCCCGGCACCATCGTCAACCAGGTCATCGGCAAGGAGAACCCGGAAGAGCTCGTGCGCATCGGCCACCCCGCCGGCGTCATCAACTGCTACTCCGAGGTCACGCCCGACCTGACTGTGAAGAAGGCCGCCATCGAGCGCACCGCCCGCCGTCTCATGGAAGGCTACGCGCTGCTCGAAAAGAGCAAGGACCCCCGCAAGAAGTAAGAGCGCCCATGTCCGCCATCCGGGTCTCCCGGATGGCGGTTAAGGAGTCAAAGCGATGAAAGCAAACATTCTTGTCTACGATGTCGGCAGCACGTATACGAAGGGCGCGGCCTTTTGTCTTGAAGACGGAAAGCTGACGTTCCTCGCCCGCGGCCAGCACCCGACGACGCTCGAGAACATCAGCGACGGCGCGCGCGGCGCCGAGGCGGAGATCCGTGCCAAGGGCGTGGAGTTCGCGCCAGACATGGTGCGCTTCAGCTCATGCAGCGCGGCGGGCGGACTGCGCATGGTCGCGATGGGCTTTATGCCCCGCGTGACCGCGAAGGCCGCGAAGGAAGTCGCCATGACCGCCGGTGCGCGCGTCATGGAGGTCGTCTCCGCGGACGAGCCGCCCGAGTTTCGCGAGGAAGTTCTGCGCGAGATCAAGCCCGACATCATCCTGCTCTCCGGCGGTACGGACGGCGGCGATATGGCGAACGTGCTCGAAAATGCGGACATCATCTGCAAGGTGCACGGCGAAGGTACGGTCATTCTCGGCTGCAACAAGTTTGCCCAGCGCGAGGCGGCGGAGAAATTCCGCGCCGCGGGCATCGAGTGCATCCGCGTGCCGAACATCCTGCCGACCATCCACGAGCTGAACGTGAAGCCTGCGCGCATCGCAATCCACGAGCAGTTCATCAACCAGATCACCCACGCCAAGGGACTGAAGGAATTCCGCGATTCTCTCGCGGATCAGACCGTCATCCCGACGCCGGGCGCCGTGCTGCTTGCAAGCGAGCTTCTCGCCAAGGGAAGCTACGAGCAGGAGGGCGTCGGCGGCGTGATCCTCGTGGACATCGGCGGCGCAACGACCGATATCCACTCGGCGCTGCCCGAGCTCATCGACATGAACATTGAAGAGCGCGGTCTCGTTGTGAGCAACGAAAAGCAGTTTTCCTACCGCACCGTGGAAGGCAATCTCGGATTGCGCGTGAGCGCGACCGGCATTCCCGAAGCCGTGGGCGATAAGGCCATTCTCCGCGCCATGGACCACGATTACGGCCTGACGCCGGAGGATGTGGAAAACTACGTCGATCTGCTCGAAGCGCACAATGACCACATCCCCGCCGACGAGAAGGAGGCCTGTCTCGACCGGGCGCTTGCCGCCTGTGCCGCGGACGTTGCCATCCGCCGTCACGCCGGATATTACGCGAAGGAGGCCGATCCCGTCATGGGCATCATGGCCGGAGCGCCGATGGGGCGCGATCTTCGCAACGTGCGCCAGGTGCTGTGCGTGGGCGGCATCTTCCTCCACTGCCACGGTAAGGAGCGCGAGAACATCGTGCGCCGCACATTCGACAACCCCGGCATCTCTCTGCTGCCGCTGAACGACCCGGACATCTGGTTTGACGAGGACTACATCCTCTATGCCATGGGCGTTCTGGCGCAGCATTACCCCGAAGAAGTTCTTTCGTATATGAAAGAGCACGTGATAAAGAAATAAACTTCTCAAATACTTCAATACTTATTAAGGAGACTGATTCCCATGACCAACGGACAGAAAATGCGCAAGCTCTTTGAAGAGAAAAAGCTCGTCGTTGCCCCCGGCTGCCACGACGCTCTCACCGCGAAGATCATTTCCTATCTCGGCTTTGACGCCGTGTACATGACCGGCTACGGCCAGAGCGCCTCCCACCTCGGCCAGCCCGACGTTGGCCTGATGACCATGAGCGAAATGGTCATGCGCGCTTCCAACACCGTGGAGGCCGCCGGCAACGCCCTCGTCGTCGCCGACGCCGACACCGGTTTCGGCAACGCCGTCAACGTGCAGCGCACCATCCGCGAGTATGAGAAGGCCGGCGTCGCCGTCATCCAGCTCGAGGATCAGGTCATGCCCAAGAAGTGCGGCCACATGACCGGCCGTCAGGTCGTCCCCATGGAAGAGATGGTCGGCAAGGTTAAGGCCGCCGTCGACGCCCGCCAGGGCGACATGATGATCATGGCCCGTACCGACGCCCGTACCGTTTACGGCATCGAAGAGGCCATCAAGCGCGGTCTTGCCTACAAGGAAGCCGGCGCGGACATCATCTTCATCGAGTCCCCCGAGTCCAAGGAAGAGATGATCATGATCAACGAGACCATCCCCGGCCTGACGCTTGCCAACATGGTCGAGGGCGGCCGTACCCCGATCTTCAAGAACGACGAGCTCGAGAGCTTCGGCTACAACCTCGTCATCTACCCCACCGCCTCCACCTACGTCACCACCAAGGCCATGATCGACCTGTGGGAAGGCCTGAAGCGCGACGGCACCACCATCACCATGCTCGACAAGATGGTTCCGTTTGCCCAGTTCAACGAGCTGATGGGTCTGCAGAAGATCCGCGACATCGAGCACACCTACGCCTCCTCCACCGGCCGCTGAGCGCAGACAGGAGAGAGAAGAGATGGCAGATCTGAAAAGCATTGTTGCGGAAAAGCTTCCGCTGACGATGGGCGAAACCATCGCCCTCGCGAAGGAATACGGCGTCCGCGTTGTGGACGTTGTCCTCACGGAGAGCGAGCTTCGCACCGGTCTTGACCGCGAAGGCGTGCTCAAGGCCGTCATGGAAGAATACGCGCACAACCTCAAGGCCGTGGAAATCGGCGTTTCCGGCGGAAACAGCTTCCTGCTCGGCACCGTTCCCACCCAGCTCAAGGAAATGGGCCCCGGCACCATTTTCCAGGATATGCTGCTCGATAAGGCGCTCATGTACACCGTGGCCGCCGAAGTCGGCAACCACTGCATCGGCGTGCGTCCGTGCGCCGGTACGGGCGACCCCTGCCCCTATACCGGCTTCCTGCGCGCACTGATGGACATCGGCACCGACGAGACCACTCTCGCCGAGGTCGCGTGCCTCATGCTCAAGGTCGGCAGCCTGTTCCGCGTGGCGAAGGTCACCACCGGCTGCAATCTGGAAGGTTACGGCGCGGGCTCTGCCGCCATCGCCGCCGCGACCGTTCACCTGAAGAACGGCACGCCCGAGCAGATGGAGAAGGCCATGGTTCTCGCCATGTCCCCGACGATCGGCGTCCCCTGCACGCCGCGCGTGCTCGTCCCGGCGCTCTGCACCGCCCACGTCGGCGGCGCGATCCTCGGCGGCATGTACGCCGGCCGTCTCTGCACGACCGTGGAGATGACCGTCAACGTTCCGTTCGATGTCATGTTCGCTATGGCCTCCCTCGTCCACAAGGAGAGCGCGCACCACATCGTGCCCACCGTCGTGGAATATATGGAGCCCTTCTTCCAGCGCACCGCCGAGGTGGAATCCCTCGTTTCCGAGGAAGTTCACAAGGCCGACAAGGAGCGCATCGAAGAGACGCTCGAAAAGGCCAAGGAGATCGCCAAGAAGATGGCGGACGGCTCTGCCCCCATCATCAAGACGCTCGGTGACGCCGTTGTCGGCGGCTCCTCGCAGGCTGTCGGCAGCCCGACGAACTGCGGCCGCATCGCTCACGAGCTCCTGAACGAGGGCGAGAAGGTCACCGAGATCACCATCGAGCTTTACCCCGAGCTCTTTGCCCGCCGCACGATCAACGTCCCCGGCGTGCTCATGGGCGCGGTGTACGGCTGCTCCACCTCCGATTACCAGACCTACGAGGTCGCCGTGGAACGGGTCAAGGCCGACGGCGTCAAGGTGAACATCGTCCGCGGCGAGGAATACCAGATCCAGAAGGTCACCCTCGTCACCGACAAGGGAAACAGCGTCATGGTCGATACGCTCAACCGCGGTGGCGGCCGTCTTGTGCTGCGCAACGCCACGCCCTCTCTTGAGAAGGCGCAGGAAGCCGCGAAGAAGCTCGGCATCGTTGTTGTTGAGTAATTCTCCCCGATAATTTCATATCCGGAAAGCTGCCGGGATCGTTGTGATCCCGGCAGTTTTTTGTTCGTTAATATCACGGAACGTGTGCATATTACGTGCCGTAACTGTCGCTCAACGATTTTTGACACCGCAAAACCCCTGCAATATCAATGGCTATACGATTCGTGAAATCCGACGGAAAAGTTGATAGTCACAAACCGTGTTTTTCTGTTATCCTATAGGCGTGAAACACAAACTGTGTTCCAAATCTATAATTAACAGAAAGGCAGGATATGAGTAAGAGAGCCTATCCGGTGTGGGACTATCCGTCCAACACCAAGACGAATCCGATACCGCCGACAAAATCCTCGCAGGGACGAGCCCCGTCAAACCCGACAGTGGCCGTCCCGCAGGGACAGACAAGCCAGACGACGGCACGGGCGGGCAGCAGCGTTTCGCACAGAGGAGAAAATGCCCGGCAGAACTATACGTCCCCGACAAGGGGGCGTCCGACAAGCAACGGGGCACAGCAGAATTCCGGCAAAGGAAACCAGACAACCGGCACGGCCGGGACGATTGGAGCGGCCAAACCGGCCGGAACGACAAAACCAACCACGGCGACCAAGCCGACCGGAGCGACCAAGACAACGGAGAAACCGTCCTACCGTTCTTCGTATGCCAGCGACGCCGATATCGCCGACATGAACGAGATCATGGGTGTGAGCTCGTATACCGGCGATCCGGACGATCTCAAGTACGATTTCTGGCAGCAGAACGGCGTGAGCAGCAGCGAAGAGTATCAGAAGAAGTTCTTCGCCGCGCAGGAGGCAAAACGAAAGGCGCAGGAAGAGCGGGCGCGGCTGTACCGCGAGCTGTATGGCAGCGCAGAGGACGAGGCGGAAATCCTCGGCCTGCGCGGCGGCTACACCGGCGATCCAAACGATGTTGCCGCCGCTGTGCAGCGGGAATATGGAGCAAGGAATGCCGAAGAATTCCGCGATATTCTGCAGAACAGCATGAGCATATGGGATTATCCGGATTACCTTAACCGCCGATTTAGAGGGGGACATTTGACAACTCTGCAGGACTTGGCAAATGGACTTTCTTACGGTGCGCAGGGCGGTATGGCGCTCCAGGAGGCGGATCAGGCCATGGCTGCAGATCAGTTCAACGGCGGGGCGGCCTCCCGAGCCGCGATGGAAGAATATTATGCGGGACTCACGGAAAATCAACGCACGGCGCTGGAATACATGGGATATGTCGATCCGACGCAGTTTTATTATCCCCAAGTGTATAACGAAGCGGAAGAACGTCATAAAGACGATGTACTTACCCGCGCCGCGGACTGGGGAGATACCTATCGCGCAGAGACAGACAAAATGTATGACGATGTTCCGGATTGGCTAAGACGGCGAGGAGATAAGAAAGAAGAAAAGGGAAAGTGGTATTTGGCTACGGCCGCGGCTTTCGTCAGTCCGGAATTATCCGCCCTTATTGCTTACGGACAGATCAGCACAGAACGCTATGAACAGGGCTTGCGCAGCGGAGAAACAAGAGAGCAGGCTCGCCGGGCAGCGTGCGCGGAGGGCTTGGCGACTGTTGTTCTGGGCCATGTGATTGGCAAGGGTTTAGGTAAGCTTGCAGAAGTGGGCGCTCGCCAATTGAGCAAGGTCGCGCCCAAGTATTTGGAAAAGCTAAACCAGACGCTCCAGAAGACGCCCGGTGGACAGGCCTTGATCAATGCGCTGACCTGTGCGGATGAACGGGACGCCGGGACACTCACAGCGTTGATTTCCGATTCCTTTGCTAACGAAGTGGAGCGGGTGGGCAACTACAGCAGCCGTGAAGCCTTTCTGAACGAAGAGAGCGTAACGCGTATGGCTGGAGCAGTGCTGGAAGGCACTTCCCAACTGCTTGGCCTGCCGGGCGCAGGCGTTTCTTCATCAGTGGGTGCCATTCGGGATTCCCGCGAAGCGGTAATCGTTGAGCGTGCCATCACCACGATTGCGGGAGAGGTGCGGGATAACGATGAAATAGCAAGCGCGGTCGGGCGGATCATTCAAGCCATTGAGCAGGGGGAAAAACCGGATTATCTTGCCGGAATTCCGCATGAACAACGCGGAAACGCGATGATTTTTCCTCCAGAGTATGGTATAATGTATCCAGATGGTAAAAAATATCCGATTGTGGTCTCATCGTATAGTGAAGCGAAGCCAATAATTAAACAGCTGGGATTGCCTAACGCACAGGCACACCATGTGGCACCAAACGCAATATATAGAGATACCACGGCCAGAAACGAAGGCATCGCGATTTCTTTACCCGGAAATGTGTTCACAAATCCGGAAAGTGCACACGGTAAAGCTCATAATCATACAGAAACGCGATTGGACGAGTATCGTGCGTTGAACATTAGACCGACAAATAGAGAAGCCTGTGAAATCTTTTTGGCGTCTTTACAAACTGCCGGGGTGAATAAAAATGTTGCAGAGTTCTCCCTGGATTGGATGATTCGGCAGCAGATGGAGCATGGTATATATCCTGACATGCCAATTCCAAGAATGCCGAAAAAGATTCACTTTAAAAAGAAAAATAATTTTCAGGAGGATGTGGACGATGCAGAAAGCATACAATGATCGTTACGAGGAAACGGAGCAGGACCGACAGGACGAGGAACGTTACGAACGCAAACGAAATATGTCTATGGAAGAAAAGAAAGAAGTGTTTTCCCGCATTCCCAAAGAGGCGCTGGAAAACGCCCGCAAGATGGTTGCGGCGAGCGGACAGAAACCGTCGGAATATACTCCGGTGACCAGAGAGTGTATGGCGGCTATGATTTACGGGATGTTATCGGCTATGTCCATTGAAGAGTTGGGATATTGTGACTTGGTAGTGATAAACGGGATGATGGCCGCGATCGCCAACGTAGTTCTTGAAATAGAAGCAGAGTCGAGCTTTGGCTTGACAGAACGTTTGCATAAAAGCGCGAGTAAGAAAGATCCGGAATGCAACATTAATATGAACCAGCTTATTCATATCGGCATTGACGCATATTATTGCCTCGACCGGCCGGAATTTCTGGCGAACGGGATACAAAAAGTCCTTGACGCATGTTATGCAAATTTTGGAACAGGCGAAGAAAACTGAATAAGCACCGCGCCGCCGGGGACACCCCGGCGGCGTTTTGCATGGTGAAAAAGCCCGTGATTTTTTCAGCAAAGCATGGTACAGTATGATTATGAGAAAAAGGACGAACCATTACCGGGCGTCTGCCGTATGTACGAACCACGCCGGGAAAGCAGCCGGGCGACCACGCGGGGCATCTGGCGGGCGACCACGCGGGGCATCTGGCGGGCGACCGCTTCGGCGGCTCCGGGAAATTGGACAACCTTGTGTCGCAGTATTGGCTGGTTAACCTGAGTTCCTATAAGAAATTGGAAAACGAATGGTACAGGGCGATACAGGCGGGAAAAACGGTGGAGGTAGATGTTGGGGTCATATACAACGGAGATGATCTGCGTCCAAGCGAGTTCTTTATAGTTTATTACATCGATGGAGAAAAACAGACGAAACGTATTACAAATGATCTTTTAGGAGGGCTGGGTTATGAAATACGGTGAACTGGAAAAATACTTAAAAGCACGCAATAAAAAAGCCGCGGCCGAGGGCCGCCCGTTTGAGGACCTGTTTTCCGAGTACCAGAGTGAAATGATCCGGCAAAGCATTGCCTATGCGGAAAATCGTGCAGAAAAGATTTATATCTATTCCGACCTCGAAGAGGGCGCGCTTATGGCGAGGCCCGCGTTCCGCATCAACGGAAAATTCTATCCGGATTACGAATGGGATAAGGCTATACGCGAGGGAAAGGAATCGTCTTCACTTTCTAGAGAAGAAAAAACAGATATAGGGTTAACAATCCTTTGCTATTCCTATGCCGTCCGGGAACTGTGCCTGCATTATGAAAGAGCGGTACCAACCGTAATCAAGATCGTATATGACGCGAAAACCCGCCAGGTGCGAGCGCAGTACGGCTATGAGCGCCTGAAGCCCTTGAGTGATTGCGAGACCGAAATC
>ENA-UONY01000243-UONY01000243.1-human-gut-metagenome-genome-assembly--contig:-CS9-NODE-243-length-76085-cov-5.914310_pt1 | contig 76085 bp, 60 predicted proteins | sample MGYA00242465_ERZ724012 | MGnify/ENA metagenome assembly ERZ724012 | reverse complement strand
GATGAGTGTGGCTAAAGAGGTTTTGACCCCGTGTGCAGCGCTGTTCGATATGATGAAACGCTATGGTGGAATCAGCTATAAAGATCTTGCCTCCCTGATATTGTCGGGAAAGCCGCTTTCGGATGGCGTGAGCCCGGTTAGCCGCACCAATGATCGGGCGTGGCTCTCGCGCTTTGTGGTGCATGCTCCTGTTGGTAGCGTGCAGGAGCAATACTTCGCCGATTTTCCTTCTGCATCGCTGCGCGTGGTTGCACGATTGAAGGCCAACAAGCGTAAGTCCCTTTCAAGCCGTGAGATATTGGATTTGGTGACGGGCGAGAAGGGGCAGGAGATGATAGATGCGCTCGTTGTGTATCACCAGGATATCTCGCTTTATCGGAATGTTCTTCTTCGTCTTGTTCGCGAGAGTGGCTTCACTGAAAACGAGCGTGCGGAGATGGCAATGGTCGTGCTCGTTACTGCGGGATGTACAGCTAGTGTGCGAAAAGCCGCTGAACAGGTTATGAATTTCTCTCGTACCGTGCATGGGGCTGGCATGGCTACGCCGCTCGTTACCCCTGAATCGATCGTGGTACAGTCAGCTGCGACCGATCCTGTTGATCCTAAGCCGGTCACACTGGTTCTTTTTCGCGTGGTCGATGGCTATATTGCAGGTGCACCGTACTATCTTAACGCGGGTCCGGAAGGGACGGAGATCGGGTCGCTCACTTTGAGCGAGGGCGCAATAACTGACGTAGGGCCTGATGTGTCGGGCAAACATCTGCTCCTTACGTGTGAAGGCGGTCAGTGGTACGCGCAAGGGCTGGGCTCGAAGTTTGGCACGGTCCTTATCAATGGAGCAGATCATGAAGAGGTAGTTGTCGAGCTTCCGCAATCTGAACGATCTGATGGAGAGGCTATAGAGGCAGTGCCGGTGAATCCGGGTGATGAGCTGCTTTTAGGAGCGAGCACGCGCTTCATGATCATGGAAGGCATTGACCCAACAGCTGGTTGATCCACGTGCTGAGCTTCTTTCTTTTTGCCAAAGGGCTGGGGTGTTCCTGGATGATAAGAATACGAGCCCACTCAGGGAGCAGACTCGTATCCTTTTTGCTTTTTGGGTGTTCAGTTGTTTAGTTGTTTTGCGCGAGGTATTGATCGATCGCGTATTTGGTGATGTTGGAGCGATTGATGATGCCCACTATCTTATCTCCATCCAGCACCGGTGCCTTCTTCAGGTGATTATCTGAAAGCACGCGCGCTACTTCGCCCAGATCATCATCAACATTCACGCTGATGACCTTCTTTCGCGAAAGTTCGCCGATGTTCATATTCATGGTCTCGTTGAGGGTGCGATCGAAATCCTCATTCTCGCGCTCCACGATGAACGACCAAGCGCTCTTGAACGCGGGAACCTGGTCAGCGAGACTGGCCATCACGTCGCCATCAGAGATGAAGCCAACCACTTGCAGTTTGCTATCAACCACGGGAACGCCTGATATGCCGCGCTCCATGAAGAGCTTCATAGCATCCAGAACGGTCGAGTCTTCTGGCAGGGTATAGACATCGGTCTTCATGATCTGAGCAAGCGTGTTTGCTCCAGAAACCATGCTTGCGGCGGTTGCAGCAGCTGCTTGCGCATCGCCAGCCCATGCGCCTTCTTGTGCTTGCGGAGCCACAGAAACCGGCTTCTTCGCATTGCTTCTGATCCAGAGTGCAAGGGCGAAACCAACCAGCGCCACTATGCCGATCAGCACACCCGATGCCAGCATACCAGCGCTCATCGCGTCGATCGCGCTCGCGCCCGATGCTGCCTGACCAGCGCCAACAGCAGCATAGACGCCTACGAACACAGAAGAACCGATGCAGCCAGCGATCTGGAAGCCCGTGGACATGACGGTCACGCCGTGCGGGTTCATCTCGGGAGAAAGCTTTGAGAGCGCATAGCTCTGAACAGGCCCGATGATGAACGCAGATCCACAGATAACGGGAATGTAGATGATGGCCAACAGCACGGGGTTCGCCGTCGCGATGAAAGCGGCGGTCAGCACCGAAAACACTGCGATGCACAGAAAGCCGAGCGGCAGAAGAACGCCAGGACCTTGCTTATCGTAGATGCGTCCCGCAGCGGCGAGATCACGCACGAGCACAGGATGGCGGGGAACAGAATCAAAGATGCAACAAGCGGTGGCGTACCAAGAGCCGATTGCATGAAGGTCGGGACGATGATGTTCATCGCGAAGATAGTGATGAGTGAGAGCATGTTCACCACCAAGCCCACGGCGAACGGTGGGATCTTCAACGGACGCAGGTCGATGAGCGGCTCAGCCAGCTTGCCTTGGCGCACGACGAACACCACCAAAACAGCAGCGCCCACCACGATCGAGGCTACGGCGAAGACAACGTTTCCGCTGAAGATGGTCGAGATGCCATAGAGGATGCCGATGAGCGCGATGGCGATCAAGGCAACGGAAGGTGCATCAAGCTTCGGATGCGTGAGGTGTGCGATATCGCGCAGGATGATCGCGCCCGCCAAGAAGCACAGAAGCGAAAGCCCTGCGAACACCCACAGCAGCATCGACCACTCGAAGAACGCCAAGATAACACCCGCAAGGATAACGCTCGATGAAGGGCCGAGCGTGGTCATTGCGCCCATGATGCCCATGTAGGTGCCCAGCTTCTCGCGTGGCGCGACCTCGAGCGTGATGTTCATGCCAATCGGGATGAGCATGCCAGTCCCTAGCGCCTGTACGATACGGCCTGCCAAGAGCACCGAGAAATTCGGAGCCAGCGCACCGATCACCGATCCGATCACCAAAAGGGCGGTGGTGGCGCAGAAAAGCTGGCGCGTGGGGAAGGAGCGATAGGCGAACGCGGAGACGGGAACCATGACAGCTGCGCCTAGCATATAGGCGGTGGCCAGCCATTGTACGGTCGAGACATCGACGGAGAGGCTCTCCATGATGGGGGCGAATCCAACGTTCAAGAAGGTTTCGTTGAAGGTCGCCAAGAACGCGGCGAACGCGGCAACCACCAGGATGGTTGAAGGCTTTCGGGTGCGCTCGGTAGAAACAGTTCCGTGCGCTTGCTGCGCATTGGTTGCTTCGCTTGTCATCAAGCTTCCTCGCTTTCTTGCAGCGCTACTGCACGAGGCTAGCCCGATCGCGAACAACACAAAAGAAGCGCCCGCATGTGCGTAGAAATGACCAAGGCGATATCTCCTGTGCCGTGATCAGATTTACGCATCGTGCAGACGCTACATGTGTCGTTTACAGTTCTCTATTCGATTGTTAAGCGATTCTACAACGAAGCACGCTCGCTCTTGCGACTTCGAATCTGTGAACGGATACAAGGAAGGACCTCGAGCGGGTGCGCAGGCTTGCGGCAGCGGCAAACACGACCGAGCGCTCTTTTGCGCCCTGATGCATTCATTCCGTGGACGGATTGCGGAGCTGTTCATACGCCGCAGGTCTGGGAGAGGTGGTATGATAGACTACGTTCGTTTCCAAGACGGAATTCAATCGACTAGCGAATCAACTATAGGAAGGTAGGCGTGTATGTCAGGCCACTCAAAATGGGCTACTACGAAGCATCGTAAAGCTGCCCAGGATGCAAAGCGTTCGGCGTTGTTCTCAAAGCTCTCCCGTAACATCACGGTAGCGGCGAAAGAAGGCGGCGACCCGAACCCCGACAATAATGCATCCCTGGCTGCTGCGATCGATAAGGCTAAGAGCTACTCGCTTCCTAAAGATAAGATCAAAACGGCGATCGATAAGGCGTTCGGCACAGGCAAGGATGCTGCGAACTACGAATCGGTCATCTACGAAGGCTATGGTCCTGCGGGCGTTGCGGTCTACTGCGAAGCACTGACCGACAACCGTAACCGTACGGCTGCAGATGTGCGCTCGGCCTTCTCTCATGCCAATGGCAACCTGGGCACCAGCGGCTCGGTCGCGTTCCAGTTCGAGCGCAAAGGTCAGATCTTCATCGAGAAGGAGATCGAAGGCGGCAAGAAGGAAGGCATGATCGCTAACGGCGCTGCGGGCGACGAAGACGAATTCATGATGGTAGTTGCTGAAGCTGGCGGAGACGATTACGAAGACGCAGATGAAGAGTGGATCGTCTACACTGCACCGAACGATCTGATGGCAGTCAAGAAGGCCATCGAGGAGCAGGGTGTAGCCACTAAGGGTGCTGAGTTCATCATGGAGCCCACCACGCCAACGCAGGTTTCGGTATCCGATGCGAAGAAGGTTATGCGCTTGATCGATAAGCTCGAAGAGCTCGAAGATCTTCAGAACGTCTATCACACGATGGAGATCACGGACGAGATCGCAGCCGCGCTCGACGAATAGAGCGTGTTTTCGCGCAGTCCGTTTGCGCGCTAATACTCTGTCTCATGCGAAAGGTTTCTGCGGGTTTACCTGTGGAAACCTTTTCCGTTCATGGCTGCACCCCCTTAAAAAATAGGGCGATCTATGCTATAGTTATTTCCATATTGCATTAAACACACTTTAAACGAACTACAATGCAAGAGGATAGGCTTTGACCAGTCATAATAATATTCTTTCCTTTGACGAGGCACGCGCCCGTGGCGCAGTGTCTTCTCGTTCTGGTGCAAAGCAAGCGCCAAAATCTCCTCCCATAGCACATAAAAACACCGCTCATTCTCCTCAAACGCGCCGTTTAACCGCACAGGTGAACTCGCAGCGCCCTGTGCCAAATCAGGCACGTCAAAGATCGGCGCATGCAGCATCCTCGCATCCTGAGCGACTCACGTACGATCCGTCCTTTGCTCAGTCGTTCACGGCAACAGCTCGAAGCGGCTCCTATCAGAATGCTCGGCGCGATGGACGTTCCGTGCCGCCCTCGTATGCTACGAACCTGCCATCTTCCTCAGTGCCACCGCGCCATCCCTCTGCTCCCCACGTGGGGCGCACGAGCGCGACGGCTCATAGCGCCGTTCGCTCTGGTGATCCTTATGCGCGCCAGAATGCAACGGACGCGCAGGATGCGCATCGCGCCGATCCTCATGCGAATGCGGATCATAAAGACAAGAAGAAGTCGCTCGCGCATCGCGTGCGTTCAGCAAAAGCGGAGCGCCAGTTCAACAAGACCTTCGGCATCGATGAACCGGTGAAACCAGGACCTGAACAAAGCAGCCGTCCAGCACTCTACGAGATGAAGATGGGCAAGACGCATAAGCGTTCTGCTCGTATGCAGAACGGCGCAACGTCCAAGAAGAAGCGTGGATTCTTCGCACGGTTCGCTTCGCTGTTCGCCTTCCTCGATCCGCGCTCTCCGCAGTTCTCTTCGCAAGCGCTCATCGCTTGTGCGACCTTCGTGCTCGCAGCGGTCATGCTCTATCAGCCAGTTGCGAACTATTATCAAGAAGTGCGTTCCCAGCAGCAGCTCGAAGCTGAATATGCAGTCGTTTCCGATTACTATTCGAGCCTCAAATCCGAGGTTGAATACCTTAATACCAGAGAAGGTCTTGAAGAGTATGTTCGTGAAGAGCTTGGCTGGGTCAAATCGGGAGAGCAGGTTTCTTCAGTCGAAGGACTTGCACCGCGAGATTCTACTGCCAAGCAAGGTTCGATCACGGCCGATCTCTCCAATGCGGTTCCGACACCCGTAACCTGGTATTCGCCGGTTCTCGATTTCATCTTTGGCTACAATAAGCCGTAGTGCCTTGAGTGCACGCATTCATCGTCCGTAAGAGAAGAGAGGGCATCGCGCATGCTCTATGCTGCTATTGATATCGGCACGGTCACATGCCGCCTGCTCGTGTGCAAGCTCGAGCGAGGGATCCAGCAAGAGCTGGTTCGTGAATGTAGGATCGTGAACCTGGGCATCGGTGTCTCCAAGACGGGTGTCCTTCAAGAAGATGCGATCGAACGAGTCGTTTCCTGCGTGAAGGAGTATTGCGAGCTTGTTCGCGCGATCGCGCAGAAAGAAGAGGTGCCCTCTATCCCGATCGGCGCGGTTGCTACGAGCGCCTCTCGCGATGCGTGCAATGCAGGCGAGCTAGTTTCCCGCCTGCATGAGATTGGCGTGGATTTGCTCGTCATCGCGGGCGAAGTCGAGGCTGATCTTTCCTTTCGTGGCGCCTCAGCTGAATTCCCAGGCGAACGATTGGTCGTTGTTGATGTGGGTGGCGGCTCGACAGAAGTGATCTTCGGTTCCGCTCAAGAAGGCGTGTTGTTCTCGCATTCGTTCAATATCGGGTGCCGCCGGATCACCGAGATGTTCCTTGCCTCAGACCCTCCTCGAATCGAAGAGTTGGCGAGCGCAAGAACGTTCATCACAGAAGAATTGCATTCGGTATTGGGCATAAGGTTCGAAGGATTCTTCCCGGATCGAGTTGTTGCGGTGGCTGGTACGGCGACCAGCGTGGTTTCGGTGGATGAAGCGATGGAAGTTTACGACTCTGCGCGCGTTCACAAGACGGTCGTTTCGCGCGAAACGCTTTCGCGCGTTGCGACGATGCTCGCAGCACTGCCCGAAGAGGAGCGCAAGTGCGTTGTTGGCCTTGAGCCGAAGCGCGCTGGCGTGATCGTGGCGGGCATGCTCATCCTTGAATGCGTGCTCGATGTGCTCGGTCAAGATTCGTTCACGGTGAGCGAATCGGATATCCTCCAAGGGATCATCGCTGCGCTTGATAGGCATATCCCGCCATTCGACGATACCATCCCAGAAGTCTAACGCGGTGCTTTCACCTTCAGCGAAGTACGATAGAATATCAGGCAATGAAATAAGACGAAAGGCCGCTTCCGTTGCTTGATTTTGGTTCGTTTCTCATGATGCTCGGGTCGAACCCCGTGCTTTTGATCATCTTGGTGCTCACGCTTGGTGCTACCGTCGTGAACGGCGCGACCGATGCGCCCAACGCGATCGCCCCTGCGGTCTCGACGCGCTCCATGGGGCCAGGCCCTGCGATCATCATGGCGGCTATCTGCAATTTCATTGGACTCATCATCATTACGGCCATCAGTTCAGCTGTTGCGCAGACCATCTTCAACATGGTCGATTTCGGCGGCAACGCCCATCAAGCGCTCCTTGCGCTTGCGGCCGCTATGGTGGCTATTATCGTGTGGGGTGTTGTGGCCTGGCTTTTCGGCATTCCCTCATCGCAGAGCCATTCTCTCATTGCCGGACTTACGGGTGCGGCTATCGCTTTGCAGAGTGGTCTAGCTGGTGTTAATGGCGCTGAGTGGATGAAGGTCGTCTATGGCCTCGTCGTTTCGACCTGCTGCGGCTTCGGCGGCGGTTGGCTGTTCACCAAGCTGCTTGAGAAGCTCTTCAAGAAGGCAGATCGCAGAAGGCTTCAAGACAAATGGCGCATCGCGCAGGTGTTCACGGGAGCAGGCGTGGCTATCATGCACGGCGCACAAGATGGTCAGAAGTTCCTCTCGATCAGCATGCTCGGCATCATGCTTGCTCTTGGCTCGATGGACACTTCCCAGGTTGTCTTTCCGCTGTGGCTCATCATCCTCTGTGCGCTGGCAATGGGTTTGGGCACGGCCATTGGTGGCAAGAAGATCATCAAATCGGTGGGTATGGATATGGTGAAGATGGAGCCCTATCAAGGGTTCTCTGCGAGCACGACCACGTTCAGCTGTTTGGTGCTCGCAACCTTCACGGGTCTGCCTGTTTCAACCACGCATACCGCCACTACCGCCATCATGGGCGTGGGCGCTTCAAGACGTATTCGTGCCGTTCGGTGGAGTATGGCAGGCAACATGGTCCTTACGTGGGTGCTCACGTTTCCGGGCTGCGGTCTTATCGGTTTCGTGCTGGCGAAGCTCTTCTTGCTCTTCTAAGCGTTCGCTCTCGGCTTCGTGTCGCCTTCTTCCAGCCTTGCACGCTTGTCTCGAGCGCGGTCGTTCATGAAGTCTTCTACCTGCCTTGCTTGCAGCGCTCTTGAAACCTGCTCGCATTCAGCATCTTTTCAGCGATGCCCCCTATAGGTGAACGGTATCTTTTGCTATTATGAATGGGCTTGATGCGAACGGGAGCGTGGCGGAATTGGCATACGCAGCGGACTTAAAATCCGCCGCCCTTGGGCTTGTGGGTTCGAGTCCCACCGCTCCTACCAGTTCAGGCGGATAAGCGAATAAGAGGCCTCTATCAGAAAGGCGTTCGCTCGTTCGTGAATCGTCAGCAGCGCACAAGCATCACTGTATAGTTTTCTCAGGGTAGGAAAGTAGCTCTATGTCACAGGCTCTCGCCGTTAACCAGGTTTTGGATTCGCCAGAAGTTGTTACGATGTTCGATCATTTGGAGCAATTGGTAGCGCGAAGTGAGACCGACCATACCCAGGTTTTTGAAACGTATCTCAACGAATATGCCGATCTTGCGGGCAAGGTCATCAATACCTTCATTCCCGTGGGTTCTCATCCGGATATGGGGCGTTATCTCTACGATCCGCTCACCGCTTACTCAGAGAATGGCGGGAAGCGTCACCGTCCGCTCATCTGCGTTGCGGCAGCTCATGCAGTGGGGGGCGATCATCGTCGCGCGTTCTCTTCGGGAGCGGCTATCGAACATTTCCACACGGCGGCGCTCATCCATGACGACATCGCGGATGATGCCGAGCTGCGTCGCGGTGAACCTTGCATGCATCTGCGCATCGGCGAAGGGCTCGCTATCAACGCTGGCGATCTGGCCCTGTCGATCGTGAACGGCATCGTCATGCGCGACCCTTTGCTCGACGACGCCACGAAGGTGCGCGTTGCGCTCGAGCTCGTTTCCATGGCGCAGTACACTGTTGAAGGTCAAGCGCTCGATATCGGTTGGGCAAAGGATGGCCGCTACGATCTTTCGCTCGATGATTATTTCACGATGGCTATCCATAAGACCGCGCATTATTCAGGTGCGGTCCCTCTGGCGGTCGGCGCGATCGTGGGGGGCGGAAGCGAAGAGCAGATCGAAGGTCTGCGCCAGTTCGGACTCGATACGGGCCTTGCGTTCCAGATCCAAGACGATGTGCTCAATCTGGTCGGCACTGAAGAACAGACCAAAAAGGATTTCCGCAACGATATCACCGAAGGCAAGCGCACACTCATCGTCGTTCACGCGCTCAGCAATTCAGATGAGCGAGAGCGCTTGATCGAGATCCTCTCTTCGCGTACGAAGGATCCTGCGCAATTGGAAGAAGCGGTCGCGATCATGGAGCGCTCCGGTTCGATCGACTACGCGCGTGATTATGCCGAAGAGCTCGTCAATTCCGCAAAAGAACGTATTACGACCATTCTTGATCCAAGTCTTTCACGCGATCTGCTGGTATCGATGGCAGATTGGTTCGTTGAGCGTCTCCAATAGAAGCGGCGGTAAGCTATGGATATCGTAGAACGACATGAACAGGGTGCTGCGGTAGAAGACGTGCAGCGCCGTTTGGCCCAGATGGGCTATCTTACCGAAGACGCGATCGATGGCATCTATGAAGAGCGCACCGCTGCTGCGGTGAGCGCATTTTGTCGCGATCACAACTTGCCAACCGATGGCAACGTCGATCCGAAGATCTGGGCGAAGATCGTCGATGAATCCTATGAACTGGGCGATCGCGTGCTCTATCTGCGCGTCCCGTTCTTCCATGGCAAGGATGTGCGCGTGCTGCAAAACGCCCTTTCTGCGCTTGGGTTCGCCACTGGTGGGAGCGATGGTATCTTCGGCCCTCATACCGAAGAAGCGCTGCGCAAGTTCCAGACGAATCTTGGGCTTCCTACCGATGGTATTGCCGGCGCGTTCACGTTCAAAGCGCTTTTGAACCTGCGTCACTCCTGGGAGGGCAATAGCTCTTTCAGTCCCATCCCGCACTTCGGATTCGCGCGTGCCGCTGAAGTGCTCGAGTCGACTATGCTCTGCCTGTATGGCACAACGCCCTTCACGCGTTCGGTCGCTTCTCGTATGTCCAATCTTTCGACCGCGACCAACCCCAACTCCAAGGTGATGAGCGCCGATTCGCTGCTCGTCGATCCAGACGAATCTACGGTCTTCGTTCAGATCCTCGTAGGGGACGAAGAGGCGGCGGATGCCATTCCCATTGTTGAATATGAACCGGTCGATACGCTTGCCGTGCGCTTGAAGCAAGCGTACGAGATGGCGAAGGCGCACGATCCATTCCGTCTGGCCCTTCGTCTACCTGCTGAGGGTTGGTTGGACGCAGGGGAGGCGCGCTCGGCGCAGCATTATGCGATCGTTTTGCTCGATGCATTCTGCACAGCGCTCGACACAACAGACACGAACTAGTAACCATGGTCTTTCTTGCAGCAAGGTCTGCGAAGAGGGACCATGGTTGCTATACTGGCGAATATAACGAACGATCGAAAGGGATCAATGGAAGCTTCAGCCCTTATCCTCGCTGCCGGAGCCGGCACGCGCATGAAATCATCCAAGCCAAAAGTGGCACATAAGATACTTGAAAAACCCCTCATTCGCTGGGTAGTCGATGCTGCCCATGGTGCTGGCATCGAATCAGTGGTCACCGTCGTTGGTCATGGTCGCGAACTCGTCGAGCCACTGGTCGAAGATACGCAGGTCGTCGTTCAGGAAGAGCAACTCGGAACTGCGCATGCGGTGAAGACTGCGCGTGAGGTGCTCGCTCAGATGCCCGGTCCGCTCGTGGTGCTCACGGGCGATTCCCCGCTCATTCGACCGGAAACGATCACTGCATTGGTAGAAGCGCAACAAGCTTCGCAGGCTGCGGTCGTAGTGCTGAGCATGGAGATGGACGATCCTTCGGGCTATGGTCGCATCGTGCGTGATGCGCAAGGTGGGGTATGCGCGATCGTGGAGCATAAGGATTGCACACCTGAACAGGTTACGATCGGCGAATGCAATTCGGGCTTCTACTGTTTCGACAAGGAGTTCCTCCTCACCGCGCTCGATGAGGTTTCGACCCAGAATGTTCAGGGCGAGTACTATCTTACCGATGTGCTCGAGCTTGCTTACCAAGCTGGTCGCGCGATCGGCTGCCTTCGCGCTGAAGATCCGCTCGAGTGCATGGGCGTCAATTCGCGCTCGCAGCTTGCCGAGGCGAGCGCTTGTTTGCAGGCGCGCATCAACACTGCTCATATGGAAAACGGGGTCACGATCATCGACCCTGCTACCACCTGGATCGGTCCCGACGTGAAGATCGCACAGGATACCGAGATCTGGCCGATGAGCTTCCTGTTCGGATCCACATGCGTGGGAAGCGATTGCGTCGTCGGCCCTCATTCGCGCTTGGTCGATACGGTTGTGGGAAATGGCTGCACGCTCGAAGAGACGATCGCGCTCGAATCGCGCATCGATGATGGTGTTACGTGCGGTCCGCGTGCCTATCTGCGCCCCGAAACGCATATGTGCGTTGGTTCGAAGGCGGGCACGCACGTCGAGATCAAGAAGTCCACGATCGGGAAGGGATCGAAGGTTCCGCATCTTTCTTATATCGGGGATGCGACGCTTGGCGAAGATGTCAACATCGGAGCAGGCACGATCACGTGCAACTACGACGGCGAGAAGAAGTGGCCCACCACCGTGGGCGATCGCGCGTTCGTGGGAAGCGATGTCATGCTCGTTGCGCCGGTCTCAGTGGGGAGCGATTCCCTTATCGGTGCCGGCTCGGTCATCACGAAAGATGTCTCGGCGGGAGCGCTCGGGCTTGGTCGCGCGCGCCAGACCGAGATAGAGGGCTGGAACGAAAAGAAGAAGAAAAGCCAATAATACCGCCGTTAGGTAAGTTCGCCTGACCATTCGAAGTCGAATTGACTAGAATAGGTCGATGTGAGTCGACTGAAGAAGAAAGAGATGCGATATGAGCAACATGACTAAGACAATGGCCGTCTTCTCGGGATCCGCGCATCCTGAATTAGCTCGCGAGATCGCGAATGCGCTCGGCGTTGAACTGGGAGATATCCATCTTGAGAAGTTCGCCAATGGCGAGATCTATGCGCGCTACAACGATAGTATTCGTGGTGCGGATGTCTTCTTGATCCAGTCGGTCGCAGGCGAGTCGGTCAACGACGCGCTCATGGAATTGCTCATCATGGCCGATGCGGCCAAGCGTGCTTCTGCGCGTACGGTCACGGCGGTCATCTCTCATTACGGTTATTCGCGTCAAGACCGCAAGGCTTCAGCGCGTGAGCCCATCACGGCGAAGCTCGTGGCGAACATGCTCACGGCTGCAGGGGTGGATCGCATCATCACGATCGATCTTCATCAGGGCCAGATCCAGGGCTTCTTCGACATTCCGGTCAATCACATCACGGCACTTTGGACCATCGCCGATTACTTCAACAAGAAAGGCCTCGATTCTGAGCGCTTATGCGTAGTGAGCCCCGATCTGGGTCGTGCGAAAGCAGCGAAGAAGCTTGCCGATCTTACGAACGCGAGCATCGCCATCATGCACAAAGAGCGCCCCAAGCATAACGCTGCCGAGATCACCGCGCTCATCGGTGATGTCGAAGGCAAGACGTGCATCCTGAACGACGACATGATCGACACGGCTGGTTCGGTCATCGGTGCGGTCAAGTCGCTCAAGAACAATGGTGCCGAGAAGATCTACGTTACCGCAACCCATCCCATTCTTTCGGGCCCTGCCTTCGAGCGCCTTCATGATCCCGATATTGAAGAAGTGGTGGTCTGCAACACCATTCCCATTCCTGAAGAAGAGCTCGCTAAGGGCAAGATCAAGGTGGTTTCGGTCGCTCCGCTCTTCGCGCATGCGATCAACGCGGTCTTCTCCAATGGCTCCATCTCCGAGCTCTTCGACCCGGATTTCGCGCTCTAACGATGTATCTTATCGTTGGCCTGGGAAATCCTGGCGAAGACTACGCTCACACGCGCCACAATGCTGGCTTCGATACGATCGATGTGCTGGCAGGCGAATGGGGCGCGAACTATTGGAAGGACAAGGGCGGCGCTCTCGTTGCTGAAGTGAAGCCTCGTGCGCTCGATGGCGAAGCGATCATCCTTGCAAAGCCCCAAAGCTATATGAATCTCTCTGGCGGTCCGGTCGCTAACCTCATGAAAGCCTATGGCGTCTCTCCTGATGAAGTCATCGTCATTCACGACGATCTCGATCTTCCGTCTGGCTCGATCCGCGTGAAGCGTGGGGGAGGACACGCGGGGCATAACGGCCTGCGTTCGATCATCGACAAGACGAAGACCCGCGAATTCAATCGGGTTCGCATCGGTATCGGTCGCCCACCAGGGAAGATGCCGGTCGTGGATTTCGTATTAGCCACACCGCGCAAAGAGGCTCTGGAAGAGTTCGAGCATGCCTGCCAGCGTGGGGCAGAGGCGTGCGCCTACTTAGTTGAGCACGGACTCGAAAAGACACAAAACACCTTCAATTAAACCTCGGCAAACACGCTTCGATATGCGAAAATAACCTACGAACAACAAGTCGTATGGTAGGTATTCTCAATGTCAGCGAAGATTCTGGTCAAGCAGGTCGACCAGGCGGTGGTAACCCATCTTGCCGAGACCTTCGACCTTCCTCATTTCATAGCTGCTACGCTCGCTTCGCGCGGGGTCATTCATGATGAGCAGGTGGAGAGATTCCTCCATCCGTCGCTCGTGCGCGATTGGCGCGACCCGTATGACATCGAAGGCATGGAAGAGGTTGTCGAACGACTGCTTGCGGCGCTCAAATGCAGCGCGCGTATCCTCGTCTTCGGCGATTTCGATGTGGACGGCATAACGGCAACTTCCATCATGACGCGCGGCCTCCGAGCGCTCGGGACGGAGGTCATTCCCTTCATTCCCTTGCGCTTCGAAGAGGGCTACGGTCTTTCGGCTAAGGCGATCGAGCGCGTTATTGGGCTGAACCCCGATCTGGTCATCACGGTCGATAACGGTATCGCCGCCTCCGATGAGGTCGAGCACTTGAAACGCGAGGGCATCGAGGTCATCATCACCGATCATCATGAGCCGGCCGAAGCGGTGCCCAAAGGGGTGCCGCTCATCGACCCAAAATGCGGAAGCAACCCGAGTTCGATCCTGGCAGGTGCGGGGGTTGCGCTCAAAGCCATTCAAGCCTTAGGGGCCCGACTGGGCAAGCCGCATCTTTGGCGCAGTCTGGTCGATCTGGCAACGCTAGGCACGATCGCCGACCTTATGCCCATGGTGGACGAGAATCGCGCGCTCGTTGCAGAGGGTCTTTCGATGCTCAACAGCGAACCGCGTGCCTGCATCGAAGCGCTCATGGTCCAGGCAGGTATAGAGCCCGGCACCTTGAGTTCGGTGAACCTAGGATTTACGCTCATTCCGCGGCTCAATGCGGCAGGACGCATGGGCAATGCCCAGCTTGCGCTCAATCTGCTTCTCTGCGACGACCCTGCTGAATGCATACGTCTTGCAGCGCAGCTCGAAGACAACAACAACGAACGCCGCCGCATCGAGGCTGAGCTTTCCGAGGTTGCCCAAGAACAGGCAGCACAGAGCTATACGGGTCAACGCGCGCTCGTGGTCTTTGGCGAAGGCTGGCATGAGGGAGTGAAGGGCATCGTTGCTTCGCGCCTGGTCAATACCTATCGCGTGCCTTCGCTGCTCTTCACGATCGAAGATGGCGAGGCGCGTGGTTCGGGACGCAGCGTAGGAGACATCAATCTCTTCAAGGCGGTCGAGCACTGCAAGCATCTTCTCACCCGTTACGGCGGGCATGAGGCAGCGGTGGGCGTCACGTTGCCGAGCGAAAATCTCGATGAATTCTACCGTGAGCTCTGCTCGTATCTCGATACGTTCCCAGCTGAATGCTTCGAGGCGAGCGTGAAAGCTGATGCGATTGTCGATCTTTCGGAGCTCACGCTCGAAAACGTTGCGAAGATCGATCTTCTTGCTCCCTTCGGTCAAGAGAACGCCGTTCCGCATTATCTTGCGCGAGGCGTGTTCTTAGAGCAGGCAAAAGCGGTCGGGGCTGAGAAGAATCATCTTTCCGCGCGGCTCTCCGATGGGGTGAATAGCGTTGCGGCCATCATGTTCCGCGCTCCCAACATCACGGAGCTGCTCAGGTGCAAATGTGCGCTCGATGCGGTGTTCCGCCTGCAGATCGATACATGGAAGAACTACAGAAGCGTCAAAGCGATGGTGGAGCATCTCGCACCACTCGATGCTTCGGGCTGCCCAGGCTGCGATCAGGCGACCACCTCCTTTCTTCATGAGCTGAGCGATTCGTATTGTGATACGTGCCCCTCTGCTTCTTTTGAGGCGCAAGAAGAACCTTCGAACGCTTTCGTCAAGAGCAACCGCGAGCAGTGGGAGATGCTCGCGAAGAAAGAACCGCAGGCTCTGCGCAGCAAGCTCGCTTCTGCTCTTATCGGAACAGCGACGCTTCATGAAGCGCAAGCCAAGACGCTCGAGCTGCTCGATGCAGGGGAGTCGGTGTTCTCGGTCATGGGAACGGGACGGGGCAAATCGCTCATCTTCCACCTCTTCGCGATCGAACTGGCGCTCAAGCAGCACAAACAGAGCATCTTCCTCTATCCGCTGCGTGCGCTCATTTCCGATCAGGCGTTCCATTTGCGTGAGGTGGTTTCACGCTTCGGCATAACCGTCGAAGTGCTCATGGGAGCTACCCCGCAAGAAGAACGTGAGCGTATCCTTGCTGGTCTCGAACGGGGAAGCGTCGATATCATCCTCACTACGCCAGAATACCTTGCTTGCCATGTGGACGAACTTGCGAAGAAGGGCTCATTCGGATTCGTAACGATCGATGAGGCCCATCATGTGGGGCTGGCGCGCGAGGATTTCCGTGTTGCATATAAGCATATCTGCGATTGCCTGCATGCGCTCGGTGATCCGCAGGTTCTCGCCGTTACTGCGACCGCTAACGATGCGATCGCGAAGGGCTTGATCGACCTCTTGCCGCTCGATGTCTATGTGGCAGATGAGTGGGTACGCACCAATCTGCATATCGACGATAAACGCAACATACGCAAGCGCGATCTCTACCTTGCTTCGATCGTTGCATCGGGGGAGAAGACGATCGTGTATGTGAACTCTCGCATGGAAACGATCATGCTCACCAAACGCTTGCGTGAACTGGTGCCTCATCTCGCATGGCGTATCGGCTTCTATAATGCGGGGCTTACTCGTGCCGAGCGCAATCGGATCGAGGAGCTGTTCCGCAATGACGAACTGAGCGTGCTCATAGCCACCTCAGCCTTCGGCGAAGGGGTCGATCTTCCTCATATCCGTCATGTGGTGCTCTACCATATGCCCTTTTCAGAGGTCGAGTTCAACCAGATGAGCGGGCGGGCGGGTCGCGATGGGGAAGATGCCTTCATCCATCTGCTCTTCGGACGCAATGATGGCTCGATCAACCAATCGATCCTGCACGAGATGACGCCCACGCACGACAACATGGCGCAGATCTATCGCGAATTGCGTCGTCAGCAGAAGGCGAGCGAGGAGCGCTTCTACGCGTTCGCATTCGATCAACTCGCAAGAAGCGTTACGTCGCTGTTCCCGACCTTTTCGGTCTCTATCGATCAGACGCGCTCGGGTGTTGCGGTCTTCGAGGAGCTTGGTCTGGTAGAAACGCGTACCGAACAGGTGAATAACAATACGCATCACTTCATTCATGTCGTAGACTATAAAGGTAAAGTGGAACTGATAGACAGCGTTCGCTATCGCGAAGGCGTGGACGAGATCGCTTCCTTCGATCGTTTCAAGGATTGGGTGCTCTCTTGCTCTGCCGAAGAGCTCGAACGCTGTGTCCAAAAGCCGCTTATGCCGCACGCTGAAGAAGAGAGGTAGTGGGATGCCGCCTAAGAATGCAATACAGAACCTATCGGGCAGCACGACCTCGATCGATCCCTTCATCGCGGCAGCAACTACTGCGCCGCAGGGGTTTTCGGCTGAAGAGCGCTTCGAGGCGCTTCTCGAGCTGGCCTCAGGCTATCTGAACGAAGATGAACTGGCGCTCCTGAAGCGTGCTTTCGCGTTCGCTTCCGAAGCGCATGGCGATCAGAAGCGCAAATCGGGCGAACCGTTCGTCATCCATCCGGTCGAGGTCGCTATCATCCTAGCCGATCTGCGCATGGACGTCGAAGTGCTCTGTGCCGCGCTTCTGCACGATACCGTTGAAGATACCGCCGCAACCAAAGAACAGGTGGCAGAAGAGTTCTCTCCTCAGATCGCAGAGCTCGTGGATGGTGTCACGAAGATCTCGAAGATCGAGGTCGAAGATTTGAACGATGAGCAGGCACAGACGTTCCGCAAGATGCTCGTGGCGATGAACCGCGACATTCGTGTGGTGGTCATCAAGCTTGCCGACCGCTTGCACAACATGCGTACGCTCTCAGCGCTGCGCGAAGATCGCCGTATCTTCAAGTCACGCGAAACGCGCGAGATCTACGCACCGATCGCGCACCGCCTGGGCATCAGCTCCATCAAATGGGAGCTTGAGGATCTTGCCTTCTTCTATCTCGAGCCGAACAAATTCAAGCAGGTCTCGCGCATGGTCTCGGAAACCCGTCATGAGCGTGAGGAATATCTGCAGAACGTCATCGATATCCTGAAAGAAGAAATGGAGAAGATCGGCGTCGAGGCGCGTTTCATGGGGCGCCCGAAGCATCTTTATTCCATCTATTCGAAGATGACGAAGAAGGGCAAGGGCTTCTCCGAGGTGTACGACCTGATCGCGGTGCGCATCATCGTGGACTCCGTGAGCGATTGCTATTCGGTGCTCGGTGCGGTCCATACGCTCTGGCACCCGATGCCAGGGCGCTTCAAAGACTACATCGCGATGCCGAAGTTCAACATGTACCAAAGCTTGCACACCACGGTCATCGGTCCTGCGGGCCGTCCGCTCGAGGTGCAGATCCGAACCGAAGAGATGCACCGCGTGAGTGAATATGGCGTTGCAGCTCATTGGCGCTATAAGGAAAGCGGCACGCGAAAGGGCGATAAGGATCTCGAGAAGCAGATCGCTTGGCTGCGCGAGATGGTCGACTGGCAAGACGAGACGAAGGATTCACGCGAATTCTTGAAATCGCTCAAGGTTGGCTTGGCGCCGAAGGAAGTCTACGTCTTCACCCCCAAGGGCAAAGCGCTCAGCTTGCGTGCGGGTTCCACGCCAGTCGATTTTGCTTATGCGATCCACACGGAAGTAGGCAACCACTGCGTGGGAGCGAAGGTCAATGGCAGCATCGTGCCACTGAGCTATGAGCTCCAGCAGGGTGATCGTGTTGAGATCCTCACGCAGAAGAGCGCCAGCCCTTCACGCGATTGGCTCAATATCGTGAAGACCCCATCCGCACGCTCGAAGATCCGTTCCTATTTCTCGAAGATCTCTCGTGGCGACGATCTCCAGGCAGGGCACGATAAGCTCACGCGCGAAATGCGCAAGCACGGGCTGGGCATCTCTTCTGCGCAATCGATGCGCGCGATCAAGCAGGTCGCAGAGACCCTCGGGTTCAAGGACTCCGATGATATGCTCGTCAAGATCGGCAACGGCAAGGAGAGCGCTCAGCTCGTTGCCAACCGCTTGCTGAAGATCCTGGTCGACAAGGGGACCGAAGACGCTGAAAAGCCCGGCATCGGCACTTCGGCCTCTTCAACAGGCAAGATGCCTCCTATGCTCACGAGCGTCAAGCGTCCGAAGAAGCACGAGACACATGCGGACAACGGCATCGTGGTGCGCGGCATCGACGATGTCCTCGTGCGCCTTTCGCGCTGCTGCAACCCGGTTCCGGGCGATGATATCGTTGGCTTCGTCACGCGCGGGCGCGGCGTGTCAGTTCATCGTAGCGATTGCCCGAATGCGCAAGATCTCAGGCGTCATCCCGAGCGCATCATCGAGGTGCATTGGGCAGATACTGCGCCTTCGGGTAAGGTGTCTTTCAACGTCGAGATCTTGATCGAGGCGCTCGATCGTTTGAATCTGCTTCTCGATGTGGCGAAGGTTTTCGCCGATAATGGAGCGAACGTGCTCTCAGTCTCTTCTACCACCCATCGTGATAGCATGGTCGAGATGCTTTTTCTCTTTCAAGTTTCAGATACGACCGCTATTTCGCGCATCCTGCAGCGTCTTCAGTCGGTCGAGGGGGTATTCGAGGCGCGTCGCATGATGCCGAACGCGACTTCGGATTCAAAATAAGAGCCTACTGCGTTTTGTGGCAGTGAAAAGGAGGGATTGTCCATGTCAACTATTGAGATCACCCGTGGAGAGCGTGGCTTCATCGTTACCGGCGCTTGTGTGGATATCGAATTTCTCATTCTGGGAATGATCCAGAACAACACCTATTTCATCAGCGATGGCAAAGGCTTGATGGTGGTGGATCCTTCTGCGGATGTGAACCGCATCCTGGCGCTCATCGGCGATCGCAAGCTCGATGCGATCATCTGCACGCATCACCACAGCGATCATGTGGGCGCGCTCAAAGAGCTGAAGGAGGCAACAGGGGCTTGCGTGTATGCTTCCGCCATCGATACTCCGGTCATTGAGAACCAGCCGGCTCCCGATTTTGGTCCGCTCGTTGCTTCATGCAAGGTCGATAAGACGCTTGATGATGGCGATACGGTCACGGTCGGCAATATGAAATGGAAGGCCATCGCAACCCCTGGTCATACGCCCGGTGGTATCTGTCTGTTCCTAGATTCTGAATACGGTGAATATATCGAGCGCGCTAACGTGCTCATCTCAGGGGATACGCTCTTCGCTGGCTCTATCGGGCGTACGGATTTCGAGGGCGGCAGTGATGCGCAGATGCGCAAATCGCTCAAACGCCTCTCGCAACTACCCGATGATACGCTCGTGCTCCCTGGTCATAACTCGCTTACCACGATCGGTGATGAACAACGCCGTGTCTTCCGCTACTTCTGCTGAAGTAACGCTACAATAGGAAAGACGCGCGCATTGCCTCATGTACGGGGGTCGCGCTAAGAGCACAGAGCTTTGAGGAGTTTACACGCTATGAAACGGAGAACCACCAAGTTCAACTATTTTGATGCCTTCGCTTCGCAGGCGGAGCTTGCTGCGAAAGAGGCGGAACTGCTCATGCTCGTGGTCGAGAACTTCGACCGTGCTGAGAAACTTCAGGAATACCTACCAGAAGCTCATCGGATCGAGAACGAGGCCGATGAAGTGCATCACAGCATTCACGATGCGCTCTTGCCCGATTTCGTGCCACCGCTCGATCGCGAGGACATCACTTCGCTTGCTTCCTCGCTCGATGAAGTGGTCGACCTGATCGAAGAGCTCATCTTGAGCTTCTATATGTACGATGTGCGCTTCATGCATACCGATGCGATCGAATTCGCGAAGATCCTACATAAATCCTGCATCGTACTGTGCGGTGCTGTGAAGGAATTCCCGCGGGCACGTAAGTCCGAACCGTTCAAAGCGGGTGTCGTTGAGGTCAACGATCTCGAGGAAGAAGCCGACCGCCTCTACCTTGAAGCTATGCGACGCTTGTTCACCGAAGACTCTGAGCATTTCATGCGCGTTATGGTCTGGTCTTCGATCTTCGATCTGTTCGAAGACTGCATCGACCAGTGCGAAACGATCGCCGATCGCATGAGCGCGATCGTGCTCAAGAACGGCTAGTCGCTCCGCTCGCAAGCGATAAGCCACGCAAGCTGCGCTTTTTGGGAAGCTTCGCGCCAACCATTACGCTTACAGAAAAATACTTTCTTCTAGCTGCGCGGACAGGTTGCTCGCACGCGATTGTGTTATCTTTGTTGTGCAGTTTTCTCAAGAAGAAAGTTAACCATGTCACTTGTTGTTGCTAAGTTCGGCGGTACCTCGGTCGCATCGCCCGAACGCATCCAGAATGTTGCAAAACGCCTCATCCAAAAGAAGGAAGAGGGGAATCAGGTCGTTGCGGTGGTTTCCGCTATGGGTAAGACTACCGATGAACTGCTCGATCTTGCCAATGCGGTGAACACCATCCCTACCAAACGTGAGATGGACATGCTGCTCTCAACGGGTGAGCAGGTCAGCATGGCGTTACTGGCGATGGCTATCCAGGCGCTCGGCCATGAAGCTATGAGCTTCACCGGTTGGCAGGCCGGCATCGTTACCGATGATGAATTCTCCAGCGCGAAGATCGAGATCGTTCAAGCGGATCGCATTCGCGAAGAGCTCGAGCGCGGTGCGATCGTGGTGGTCGCAGGTTTCCAAGGCCTCACGCACGATGGCGATATCACTACGCTCGGTCGTGGCGGTTCGGATACGACGGCGGTCGCTTTGGCATCGGGTCTCGACGCGGATGTGTGTGAGATCTATTCGGACGTCGACGGCATCTATACGGCCGACCCGCGCGTTGCCCCTCATGCGCGCAAGCTCGATGTGGTTTCCTACGATGATATGCTCGAGCTTTCGAGCGAAGGTGCAGGAGTCCTGCAGTCACGCGCTGTTGAAGTCGCGCGTAAATACAAGGTGGTCATTCATTCCCGTTCGGCATTTAGCGATGAGCCGGGAACTATCGTCAAGGAGGTTGCTCCAAACATGGAACACGCCATTATCACGGGCATTGCTCACGATACATCGGAGATGAAGGTCACCATTCGTGGTCTTGCAGATGAAGCAGGCATGGCTGCACGCGTTTTCTCGCTCCTTGCGAGCAACCGCGTTTCGGTCGATATGATCATCCAGAATGCAACGAGCGGCGGCAACGCTAACATCAGCTTCACGTTCCCAGGTTCGCAGCGTGATCTTGCGCTTGCTGCGGTGGACGAGATCGCCAAAGAGCTCAACGCCTCAGAGGTCTTCGTGGATGAGAACATCGCAAAGGTCTCCCTGGTCGGCACGGGTATGAAATCGAGTCCTGGTGTTGCTGCGCGTGCGTTCAAAGCGCTCGCCGATAACAAGGTCAACATCCTGATGATCTCCACCAGCCCGATTCGTATCTCGGTCGTGGTCGACGGTGATCAGGTTGAAACGGCTGTTCAGTGCCTCCATACTGAATTCGGTCTCGATTCAGATAGTATTTTCGAAGAAACGCAGCTTTCCGCCGAAGAGATCGCTGCCAAGATGAACAAAGGACGTTAGAACATGGCTTGGACGAAAGAGATTCCCGCTAATCCCGTTGTTGCGGTTGCAGGCGCTACGGGCGCGGTTGGTCGTGAATTCCTCGAGGTGCTGCACGACCTTGATTTTCCTGCTTCTGAGGTGCGTGCGCTCGCTTCTTCGCGCTCAGCTGGCAAGAAGCTTCCCTTCAAAGGTTGTGGCCAGGTTCCCGCAGGCGATCTGGTCGTTGAAGAGATGACCCCGGCAAGCTTCGAGGGCGTTGACATCGCGCTCTTCTCGGCTGGCGCGGGCGTTTCGCGCGAGATGCGCGAGGCGGTCGTTGCCGCAGGTGCGGTCATGATCGATAACTCGAGTGCTTTCCGCATGGAAGAGGATGTGCCACTCGTGGTGCCCGAAGTGAACCCAGAAGATGTAGCGTGGCACAATGGCGTGATCGCGAATCCGAACTGCTCCACCATCCAGATGGTGGTTGCCCTAAAGCCGCTCTACGATATCGCTCCCATCAAGCGTGTGGTCGTTTCGACCTACCAGGCTGCATCGGGTGCCGGCGCTGCGGCGATGGACGAGCTCTATGAGCAGACTCGCGAATTCCTGGAGGGCAAGGATCTTACGGTCGATGCATTCGCGCATCAGATCGCATTCAACGTGATCCCACACATCGATGTGTTCATGGAAGATGCTTCCACGAAGGAAGAGTGGAAGATGGTCGTTGAGACGAAGAAGATCATGCACGATGAAGATCTCGCGGTAAGCGCTACCTGCGTGCGCGTTCCCGTGCTCCGTTGCCATGGTGAATCGATCAACGTCGAATTCAAGAGCGCTATCACGCCAGAGCAAGCGCGTGAGGCTCTTGAACAAGCACCGAACGTGGTCGTTATGGACGATACGGACAACAAGCTCTATCCGATGCCCGGCTTGCTGGCGGGCACGAACGATACGTTCATCGGCCGCTTGCGCAAGGACCCGTCGGTCGAGAACGGCTTGGCGTTCTGGGTGGTAGCGGATCAGATCCGCAAGGGCGCAGCGCTCAATGCGGTGCAGATCGCTCAACTGCTGCTTCCGTAACTGCTTCTGCAGACCACAGATCTTTCAAGCGCGAGGGTGCACTGCCTTCGCGCTTTTTGTTTGCAAGGAAACGCAACCATTACAATTAGAAGGTGCGCTTTCTCTATGATGAGCTGCTTGTTAGTATGGGTGCAACCAAAGGGAAGGAGCAGCCATGAATAAGGAAAAGATTCGGGTTGTGCAATATGGATGTGGCAAGATGGCGAAATACACGCTTCGCTATCTTTATGAGAATGGTGCCGAGATCGTCGGTGCGATCGATACGAACCCAGAGATCGTAGGCATGGATGTAGGAGAGTATGCCGAACTGGGCGTGAAGCTTGGGGTGCTCATTTCAGACGATGCTGATAAGGTGCTCGACGAATGCGACCCGCAGATCGCGGTGGTCACGCTCTTCAGCTTCATGAAGGATATCGAGCCGGCGCTCATCGACTGTGTTTCGCGTGGCATCAACGTGGTAACCACCTGTGAAGAAGCGATCTACTCCTGGACCACTTCGCCTGAGATCACCAATCGTATCGACGCGCTCGCTAAAGAAGCAGGCTGCACGGTCACGGGTGCTGGCATGCAAGATATCTACTGGATCAACATGGTCGGCTGTGTTGCGGGTGGTGTTCACCGCATCGAGCGCATTGAAGGTGCCACCAGCTACAACGTTGAAGATTATGGGCTTGCGCTCGCAAAGGCGCATGGTGTCGATCTGACGCCTGAGGAATTCGAGAAAACGCTCGCGCATCCTGAAGAGATCGAGCCTTCCTATATGTGGAATTCGAACGAATCGCTCTGCAACCTCATGGGTTGGACGATCAAATCGCAGACGCAGCGAAGCGTTCCCTTCATCGCTGAGGTCGATACCTATTCCGAGACGATGAGCAAGACCATCCCAGCAGGAAAGTGCATCGGCATGAGCGCGGTGGTCACCACCGAGACCCATCAGGGGCCTGTTATCGAGACGCAATGCATCGGTAAGGTGTATGGTCCTGATGATGGCGATCTGTGCGATTGGAAGATCCTTGGCGAGCCTGATACCCAATTCGCGGTCACGAAGCCAGCAACGGTCGAGCACACGTGTGCCGATATCGTCAACCGCATCCCAACGGTGATCGATGCGCCTGCAGGATATATCACGGTCGATCAGCTTCGTCCGGTTGAATATCTCACCTATCCGATCAATCTTTACGTGGAGAGCGATCCTTATCAGCATGGCTATCTGTTCGCTGATGGCGGAGAAGGCCATGATGAAGACTGCTGCTGCGGCGGACATGGACATGGCCATGGACATGGGCATGGCCATGGACACGGGCATGGTCATGGACATCATCACCATCATCACGGCGATGGCTGCAAGTGCAAGAAGGACAAGAAGAACAAACGCTCGAAGAAGAAGTAAGCTTCCTCTGAAAGGGGTTTGCTTCGTCTTTAATGATCGAGAACAGGTGGGCGAGAGGGGCAAAGGTACCACCCTTGGACAAAGTGCGCGTTCTTTCTTGACGAACGGAACCAATACCGATAATATACCGATTCGCGTCAAGTTCTTGAGACGCAACGCACTTTGGGGTGTCGTCTAATGGTAGGACAGCGGTTTCTGGTACCGTATGTGAGGGTTCAACTCCTTCCACCCCAGCCAACATGGCCCCGTCGTCTAGCGGTTTAGGACGCCGCCCTCTCAAGGCGGAGATCGCCGGTTCGAATCCGGTCGGGGCTACCAGTTGAAACAAAAAAGGCCGAGCATCACGCTCGGCCTTTTTCTTGCTGTCTTCGAGCATCTTTCGCGCGCGGCGAAATGCAAGTAGGCTCAAGGCTGCCATTCCGCCCGAACCTTTGCCGGATTTCCTTCGGAACTTTGCGCAAGATACGAGCGTTTTACCTGCTTGTTTCGCACTTTTAGTTGTGATAGCATGCAAAAATTCTTATGAGCGGTGTTTGCCGACTTACAAGGAGGTGCTTCTCATGTTGGAAGACATCTCGGAATATCAAGCAATAGAACACGCGTTCAGCGAATCGCGCACTCCTCTTTTTGCGCGTAAACGTCTGCTTGCTATGCTCCTTGCGCGCCGGAGAGCCTTGCGCGTCATCTGTGGCCCCGCGCACTTCGGGAAATCGGTTCTAGCGTATCAGTATGCGCACGAAGTGTTCGCAGATGGAACCGTCTTCTGGATCGATGCGAGCGAACCGGCCTTTCTCATTTCGCTCGACGAGGCTCAGGCTAAAGGATCTCAGGCGAAGGTAGACCTGCACGTGAAGAAAGAGGGTGCATCAAGGCTTATCATCATCGACGATTGCCCTACGCTCGACACGGATCGTTTCTCGATCTTGTGTTCCGTGATCGATGCCGCACTCGATGCGGGTGATGAGGTCATCCTGACCACTAAAGACACGCGGTGGACGAAGATCAAGAAGCCTTATCCCGAAGTGATCGATGCGCAGCTTCTTCTGCTCGACAAGCATGAGCGAAACAACGGAACAAGCTCGCTTCAAGAAGATGGAGCATCTCAGCAGGGAGTAGCTCAGGGTGAGGTGAATCTGCGCGCAATAGTGGGCTATCCGCAAAGCGCCGTACAAGCGCACAAGCTGTTCTTCGATACGCTGATGGAGCAAGAGATCACCTCCTCACTTGAGGCGTTGACCTTCATCATGCTCATTCTTGAAACGGGTGCACTTCATGAGCTCAACGCTTATGTAGGAACGCTTGACACGGCACTCGTGCGCGATCTTGAACACGCCTATCCCTATGTCGGTATCACAGCGCTCAGCCCGCTCTTCTCCTGTGCGGTTCTCTCGGAGCAAGAGCGTTTCCTGCTCTTGCGCAAGCATCTTTCAGATATGCGTGTGAAGCTCGGCATGTTCGAACGTGACGAACTGCTCGTCGAATGCTTGCTGAACCATCTTCTCAAGCGCGATCGATTGGAGCTTGCAACGCAGCTTGCTTGCGGTTTGTCGCAAGCTGCGAAACGCGCCAGTTTCTTCGATGCGCATGCAACGAGTTTTCTCTATGCGGGAAAGCCCCTTGCGCTCCTTGCGCTCGCCCGTACGCTCCCACGCGAGCGATTCAGTTCCGAAAGAAGGATGAGAGCGATCGTTCTTGCGCTCGCTTTGATAGGAGAAAGGGAGAGCGCTCAAAGGCTCTTGCATACTGCACCTCAGTTCATCTCAGAGCTCAAGAAGGCCGATCCTCTTTCCGGCGAACTGCACGGAGCTGCGGGAGGATCATGTTCCGAGCTCAGTGAAGCGTTGGTCTATATCTTGCTCGTTGGTATCGAAGGCCATGATCGAGTGCGGGTGAGCTCGTTGATCTCATCTTGCATTCAGCAGCTAGGGAGCACCGATTCTCTTCACACGCCCGAGCGACCGATGCTCTCGCGCGATCTAGTGCGGATGCTTGCGTATGCGCTCGAGGATCCTCTCAAGGGCTTCGAAAAGCTCAAAGCGCTCACAAGTAGCGGCTACAGCGTGAAAGAGAGTCTCTTTGCACTGGGCGTCTTCGCTCGGATGTTGCTCTTCGCATGGAATGAACGCCTGGAAGAAGAAACGGTAAAGGAGCAAGACCGATCAGGGCTGTTCGATGTGCTGGAGGAGCAGGAACAGAACATGCTCATCGAGTTCGAGCACATGATGGCACGCTTCTTATCACGTGGTACTAAGCTCCTTGTCCCCAACAGCATCGAGCTGGTGCTCTTCGATTCCGCGCACGTGCTCTTCGGCGAGCGTGTGTATCAGTTTCTCAACGACGCGATCCTGACCCGCATCCAAACACTGCGGGAATCGCTCAGCGCGCAGCGTCGTACCTGGAGGCAGGGGCATAAAAGCGAAAATCTGCTCGTCTGCTGTGACGATGAGCCGCTCGATCAGCTTGCACCTGCAGGAAAGAAGGCTTTGCGTATCAATATGTTCGGCCGTTTCGAGATCGAAGCATACGATCCGAACATCACGATCAAGACCAAAGTGCGCAAGCAACTTCGCCTTCTGATCGCGCTTCTGGCTATCAACGATGGTCGTGAAGTGTCCCGTCCCTGGATCCAGCAAACGATGTGGCCGAATTCATCGGAGCGCAATGCGCGCCAAAGCCTGTACTCGATGTGGAGCTTGCTCAACAAGAGCATCTTCGATCGTGATGGCGACTGTCCGTTCTTCGAGAGCTATCCGCAGTCGGTCGCGCTCAATTCCACGCTCGTTGAAACCGACACGCAGCTCCTCACCTCGATCTGCAAGCGCCTTCGGTATGAAACGCTCGATATTCCGCTCTACGAGAAGGCGATAGAGGCGCTCGAGGATATCTATCGCGGCCCGCTTCTGCCGGGGGATGAGACCGCAGAAGTGATCGCATCGCGCAAGCAGCATCACGATCGATTGATCGAGGCGCTCGTCAATGGAGGCGAGCAGTTGCGCAAAACCGGCGAGACCGCTCTTGCTTTGCGCTATTTCCGTTTCGCCTTCGATAACGAACCGACACGCGAGGATGTATGCTATCTGCTCATGCTCACGCTTTGGAAGTTGGGTCGCCATGGTGAAGCGCTCAACGAGTATTTCGTCTGCAGACGTGCGCTCATCGACCGCTTCGGCATCGAAGGGACGACCAAGCTTCGCAAGCTCTATGACGCGATCCTTGCCGATGCTTCTTAGATTCCGTGGTGAGCTTGTGGAAACGCGCCTGAACTTCGTGTATGTTCGATGCACAAGTAGGGCTTTCGGGTGAAAAAGCGTACAATGTTACCGATCAAATGAGCGCGTTATCGCGCAAATGGATGAGTAACAGCAACGGTCGCGCGGAACGCGTTTCTGTGCGACCGTGATCTTAAAGAGAAAGTAGGGCCTTCGAATGGGATTCTTTACCAAGCTTTTGAGCATGGGCGAAGATAAGCCTTTGAAGAATTATCAGAAAGTGGTCGAAGGCATCAATGCGCTCGAGCCGACCATGGAAGCGAAGAGCGACGAAGAGCTCTCGCATATGACCGTCGAATTGCGCGAACGCCTCGATCAGGGTGAGACGCTCGACGATGTGCTGCCCGAAGCCTTCGCCGCGGTAAGAGAAGCGAGCAAGCGCACGCTCGGGCTTCGTCACTTCGACGTGCAGCTCATCGGCGGTATGGCACTCCATGATGGCAAGATCGCCGAAATGAAGACCGGTGAAGGCAAGACGCTCGTTTCGACCCTTGCGGGATATCTCAATGCGCTTCCAGGGAACAACGTGCATATCGTCACCGTGAACGACTATCTTGCCGCACGCGACAGCCAGTGGATGGGGCAAGTATACGAGTTCCTTGGCATGAAGGTCGGTCTTCTGCAAAACGGCATGGACCCTGAAGAAAAGATCCCTCAGTACCAGGCCGATGTGACCTATGGCACGAACTCAGAATTCGGCTTCGACTATCTGCGCGACAACATGGTCGCGCGTGCAGACCGTCGCGTTCAGCGCGGTCATAGCTTCGCGATCGTAGACGAGGTCGACTCGATCCTTATCGACGAAGCGCGTACGCCGCTCATCATCTCTGGTGCGGGCTCACAGGCAGCCGAGCTCTATCAGAAGTTCGCGGCTATCGTGCCTTCGCTTCGGCGTAACGTGGATTTCGAGATGGATGAAGCGAAGAAGACCATCTATACCACCGAAGCAGGCCTTGAGAAGGTCGAGTTCCAGCTTGGCATCGAAGACTTGTATGGCGATCCTTCAGGCCAGATGCCCAATCATCTTCAGCAGGCGCTCAAAGCGCAGTTCCTCTTCCATCGCGATGTCGACTACGTCGTTCAAAATGGCGAAGTGAAGATCGTCGATGAATTCACAGGCCGTATCATGGAAGGCCGTCGCTATTCAGAAGGCCTTCATCAGGCGCTCGAGGCAAAAGAGCACGTGCTCGTGCGCCAAGAGAACCAGACGCTTGCGACCATCACGTTGCAGAATTTCTTCAGGCTCTACGATAAGCTCTCCGGCATGACCGGTACCGCTATGACCGAAGACTCGGAATTCCGCCAGATCTACGATCTGCCCGTTCAGCCTATTCCGCCGAATCGCCCGGTCATCCGTGACGACAAGAACGATCTCATCTATCGCACGATCGATGCGAAGTTCAATGCGGTCGCAGACGATATCGCTGAGCGCCACGCTCATGGTCAACCTTGTCTGGTCGGCACGGTCTCGATCGAGAGCTCCGAGCGCTTGAGCCGCTTACTCTCTAAGCGAGGCATCAAGCATGAGGTGCTCAATGCGAAAAATCACGAGCGTGAGGCTTCGATCGTTGCGCAGGCAGGCCGCAAGGGCGCGGTCACGATCGCAACGAACATGGCTGGTCGTGGTACGGACATTTTGCTCGGCGGCAACCCTGATGTGCTTGCACAAGAGTTCTTGGTCGAAGAGCTCGAAGAGGGCGAAGAGCCCACTACGGAACAATATGAGGCAGCCCGTGATCGTGCGGTCGCTATCACCGATCAGGAGAAGCTCGAGGTCAAGGCAGCTGGCGGTCTGTGCGTGATCGGTACCGAGCGTCACGAGAGCCGCCGTATCGACAACCAGCTCCGCGGTCGTTCTGGACGTCAGGGAGACCCGGGCGTTACGCAGTTCTACCTCTCGCTCGAAGATGATCTTATGCGCTTGTTCGGCGGATCGAAGATGGATTCGATCTCGAACATGATGCAAAAAACGCATCTTCCCGAAGATCAGCCCATCCAAGCCTCCATGGTCTCGAAAGCGATCGAGACCGCTCAGCGCCAGGTTGAATCGGTGAACTTCTCTGCACGTAAGAACGTCCTCGAATACGACGACGTCATGAACTTGCAGCGCAAAGCTATCTACAACGAACGCAATGCGATCCTTGAGGGCAAGAACCTCACCGAACGCATCCCTGAGATCATCGAAGATGCGGTAGAGGCGAACGTGCTCGAATGGGTCTCGCCGAAGATGGCCAGTGACGACTGGGATATCGAGCCGCTCGATCAGTGGCTCGAGCAGATGACGGGCAGCAGCGATCTTAAGGTAGAGAACCTCGATCACGACGACAATGCCTATACGCTCATCGATCTTATTTGCGAATACTTCCAGGATCGCTACGATACGCGTGCTGAGCAGATCGGCCCGATCTTCGAAGATATCCAATCACAGGTCATGCTGCGTTTTATCGACACCAAATGGATGGCGCACCTCCAAGATATGGACTACCTTAAAGCTTCGATCGGCTTGCGCGCTTATGGTCAGCGCGATCCGCTCGTTGAGTATCGTGAAGAAGCGCACGCTATGTTCTCAGCGCTTACGTCTTCGATCTACGAAGACTTCCTGCGCTTCTTGCTTCGTGCTCCGATCGTGGTCCAAGAGGTCACGCCAGTCGAGCAAACGCCGCTCGATGGCGCGGTAAGCTATTCCAATCCCGAAGAGAGCCTCAACTCGGGTGCAACGCAGGCGCAGCGCGTCCGCCAGGCGGCTGTTCAGGCACAAGGGATGCCCGCGGAAAACCCCAAGGAATCCATGCCCGCGCGCAACGTTCCGGTGGAGAAGGATAAGAACGATCCCTTTGCGAACGTGGGTCGCAACGATCCGTGCCCCTGCGGCAGTGGCAAGAAATTCAAGAAATGTCACGGTGCTCATGCCTAAGTGCGTTATGGTGGTATCACACGAGATTGAATGCATGAGGTTTCCCATCTATGATCACGCTTGATACAGCGCGCAAGCGCCTTGGTGATGCGCGCGGTTTTCTCCATATCGACGAACGAGAAAGCGAACTTGAAGGACTCGAGACCCAGATCGCTGCAGCAGATTTCTGGGACGATACCGATGTTGCCCAGCGTGTTTCGAAGCGCGCTTCCGATGTGCGCGATCTTCTCGCGCGCTACGCTTCGGCGCAAACGTTGCTCGAAGATGCGCAGACCGCTTCCGAACTCGCTCAAGAAGATGCGAGCTTTCAGGAAGAAGAGGATGCGTGCCTTGCGCGTCTTGAGGAGATGCTCGATTCGTTCGAGATCGAATCTTGGTTCGATGGTCCGTATGACGATTCTGGCGCGATCCTTACGATCCACCCGGGCAGTGGGGGATTAGAGGCTCAGGACTGGACCGAGATGCTCTACAAGATGTATTCCCATTATGCCGATAAGAAAGGCTGGAAAACGAGGCTGCTCGATCTTGTTCCAGGAGAAGGGATCGGACTCGATCGTGTGAGCATGCAGATCGAAGGCCGTCATGCTTATGGCATGTTGCGCAGCGAAACGGGCGTTCATCGCTTGGTCCGTATCTCGCCCACCGATGAGAAGAAGCGCCGCCATACCACGTTCGCTGCGGTCGAAGTGGTTCCGGTACTCGAAGAGAACGACATCGAGATCGAGATCGACCCCAACGACGTGCGCGTTGATGTCTATCGTTCGAGCGGGCCCGGTGGGCAGAGCGTGAACACGACCGATTCTGCGGTGCGTCTCACGCATATCCCTACCGGCATCGTGGTCACTTGCCAAAATGAAAAGTCACAGCTTCAAAACAAAGAAGCCGCTTTTCGCGTCTTGCGCGGTAAGCTCTATGAGCGAGAAGAGCAGGCACGTGCTGCTGAACTCGCTGAGCTCAAGGGCGAGAAGATGGACAACTCGTTCGGCAGCCAGATACGTAACTATGTACTGTATCCCTATCGACTGATCAAGGACACTCGTAGTAATATCGAGAGCGGAAACGTCGATGCTGCTCTCGATGGCGATATCGACCAGTTCGTTATCGGATATCACCGTTGGCGCGCATCCCAATAAGCGCATTTCACTCGAAAGGAAATCCATGACATCTGCTCATGCAAAACAAAAAGCCAACGCCATGCGAAAGGACATCATCGAGATGATCCATGAAGCAGGCAGTGGACACCCCGGAGGGTCACTCTCATGTACTGATATCCTGGCGGCACTCTATTTTGGTGATATTATGACCTACGATCCTGCTCATCCTGCTTCTGATGCGCGCGATCGTTTCATCCTCGCAAAGGGCCATGCGGCACCTGCGCTCTACGCAGCGCTCGCAGAAGCCGGATTCTTCCCCAAAGACGAGCTCAAGACCCTTCGTAAGCTCGGAAGCAGACTTCAGGGTCATCCTGATTCCAAACTGCTTCCCGGTGTGGAGGTCTCTACCGGCTCGCTCGGACAGGGCCTTTCGGTCGCTGCAGGGCTCGCAGCTGGCCTTCGCCTCAAAGGAGGCGATCAGAAGGTCTATACGGTCTTGGGCGATGGTGAATGCGAAGAAGGCCAGGTGTGGGAAGCGGCTAATTTCGCCGCAGCTGAAGCACTTGGCAATCTTGTCGCGATCGTCGATTCCAATGGATTGCAGATCGATGGCCAGCTTTGCGATGTGTGCTCCGCTGGCGAGCTCGATGAGAAATTCGCTGCTTTTGGCTGGGAAGTGCATCACGTCGATGGGCACGATATCGATGCGCTCATCGCCCTCTTCGCTTCACTGCCATGCAATTCAACAGGAAAACCCCAGGCCATCATTGCAAAGACGGTGAAGGGTAAAGGGGTCTCCTTCATGGAGAACCAAGTAGGCTGGCACGGTAAGGCTCCCGATGCGGAACAGACCAAACAAGCGCTCGCAGAACTCGAAAGCGAGGTAGACGGTGATTAAACTAGCAGATGCTACGCAAGCTCAAGAAAAGAAAGCTACTCGTGCCGCTTATGGCAAAACGCTGGCAGAGCTCTACGAACAAGGACTGCCGATCGTAGCGGTCGACGCCGATCTTTCCGGTTCGACCACCACGAAAGCGTTCGCCCAAGCAGGCCAGGAAGAGAGCAAGCGTCTCTTCAATGTGGGCATCGCTGAACAGAACATGATCGATGTTGCTGCAGGATTGGCACTTGCGGGCAATATCGCGTTCACCGGTTCGTTCGCGGTGTTCGGCACGGGGCGTTGCTATGATCAGATCCGTAATACGGTCGCTTATGCCAACCTTGATGTGAAGATCGCACCTACCCATGCAGGCATCTCGGTCGGTCCTGATGGTGGCTCTCACCAGATGCTCGAAGATATCTCGCTCATGTGCGGGCTTCCTCCTATGAAGGTGCTCGTTCCGGCCGATTATGCTTCTGCCTGTGCAGCGCTGCGTTTGGCTGCTGAAACTCCTGGTCCGGTGTATGTTCGCATGGGTCGCGCGAGTGTTCCCGCCGTCTATGCGCCTGATGTCGAGCTTGAGCTCGGCAAGGCGTATGTCATCGACGAGGGCACCGATGTTTCGATCATCGCTTGCGGCCTTGAGGTCACCGAAGCGAGAAAGGCAGCAGAGAAGCTCGCTGAAGAGGGGATCTCCGCCGAGGTCATCGATGCATTTTCAGTAAAACCGCTCGATACCGAGACCATTTTGGCTTCTCTTGCCAAGACCGGCTGTGCGGTCGTTGCTGAAGAGCATTCCGTTTATGGAGGCCTCTGTTCAGCGGTGAGCGAACTTTGCGCTGAATCACAGCCGACGCCACTCGAGTTCGTTGCGGTGCGCGATCGCTTCGGTAAATCGGGAGAGTTTGAAGAACTTATGGCGTATTTCGCTCTCGATGCGGATTCTATCGTCCAGGCAGCGAAAAAAGTGCTCACGCGCAAATAACCTTGCTATAATTTTCTTGTCTCAGAATCGACACTATGAATGGAGCATACTGTGACAAATGATAACGGCGGAAGCGCCGGCAGGCATGCCGCGGCGCACGCTACGCCAAATCTTACCGAGCAACTCTCGCAAGCGTTGCCCACGGTAAACGTCGAAGCGGTGAATCAAAGCACGGGAAATCCCGTCATCACCTTCGACCATGTTACGAAGATCTATGCCGCTCAGCCCAACAAGCCAGCGCTCGATGATGTTTCGCTGCATATCTATCCTGGCGAATTCGTTTTCCTCGTCGGTCATTCCGGATCGGGCAAGTCAACGTTCATCAAGCTGCTCACCCGTGAGCTCACGGCTACTTCGGGTCATATCTACGTTGCTGATGAAGATCTCTCTTCGATGCGCAATTGGCGCGTGCCTTATCTGCGCCGCAACATCGGCTGCGTTTTCCAGGACTTCAAGTTGTTGCCGAATAAGACGGTCTTCGAGAACGTTTCGTTCGCGCTTGAGGTAATCGGCAAATCGCGCCACATCATCCGTACGCAAGTGCCTGAGGTGTTGCGTCTGGTTGGTCTGGCAGACAAGCTCGATAAGCTTCCGGACCAGCTTTCTGGCGGCGAGCAGCAGCGCGTCAGCATCGCGCGCGCGATCGTCAATCGTCCACCCTTGCTCGTGTGCGACGAGCCGACTGGTAATCTCGACCCGCAGAACTCGCGTGGCATCATGGACTTGCTCGAACGCATCAATCGCACGGGCACTACCGTGCTCGTTGCTACGCACGATCGCGAGATGGTAGACAACATGCGTCGTCGCGTCGTCGCGCTCGATAAGGGTCATCTTACTCGCGACCAGGATAGGGGGGTGTACGGTTTCGATGTCTAGTTTGCTCTATTTCTTCCGTGAATCGCTCACTGGTTTCAAGCGTAATCTTTCTACAGCCTTAGGTTCGATCATCACGATCTTCCTTTCGTTGCTCATCATCGGTATCTTCTGCATTTGCGGCGTTATCATCAACAACGTCGTCACCTCGGTCGAGAACCAGGTTTCGATCACGGCTTATGTTGCCGACGATGCTTCTGAGCAGGATATCAATGCGGTCGAGCAGTATATCCAGGAACTTCCTGGTGTTGAGAGCGTGGATTTCACCACTAAGGACCAGGCGCTCGAGAACTTCACTAACTCGATGACATCGAACCCCGATATCGTCGCTCAGCTCGATGGCGAGAATCCGCTTCCCGCATCGATCGATGTGAACCTTTCAGAAGCGCAATCGGTCTCAGATATTGCGAACCGCATTCTTGAGAATGAAACGTTCGTGAAGATCTGCGATAACCCAGATGATCCTTCTGATTCGCTCCAGTATGGCCAGAAGACGGTCGACAAGCTCTTCTCGCTCACGAATGCTATTCGCTACATCGGCATCGGCCTTATCGTCGTGCTCGTGCTCATCGCGTTCATCTTCATCAATAACACCATTCGCCTCGCTATCCTCGCACGTCGCAAGGAGATCGCGATCATGCGTTTGGTCGGAGCTTCGAACGGCTTCATCCGTGGACCGTTTTTGGCAGAAGGTGCGCTGCATGCGATCATCGGTGCTCTGCTCGCTATCGGAGTCATCGAACTCATCCGTATCTTCGCGCTTCCGCGTGTCACCTCGGCACTCCCGTGGCTTCCGATCAATGTCGAGCCGACCACGTTCATCCTCATCTATGTAACGCTTCTCTGCGCTGGCTTGGTCATCGGTTTGCTGGGTTCAGTGTTCGCAATGCGCCGCTACTTGAAGGTCTAGCGTTGGTCGTAGCGCAAAGATTGGCTATCAGTGGAACACGCTTCTCAAAAGAATAAGCTCCAAAAACGCAATGCAAACATCATCAAGGTCGTTGGTGTTTGCATTGTTGCGATCGTGCTCTTCGTTGCAGGGTTCATGTTCAGAGGCAACACCGAGCTGCTCACAGCGATGGGCTTCACGAGCTTCACCACGAAGCAGGAAACGAACCCTGGTCAAACGGTTTCGGGCAATACGTATGATTCCCTTTCGGCACGCGTTGCCGAAGTGCAAGGCATCATCGCCAACGATAGCGTGGACACCTACGATCTCAATTCCGCAACCACTGCAACGCTCGATGCGTTCATCAAGACGATGAACGATCCCTACGCGCGCTACTTCGATGCGTCTAGCTATCAGACCTATTTGAACAGCGTCTCCAGTCCTTCAACAGGCATTGGGGTGCTCTTCGGTGAATCCGATGGCTCGTGCTATGTGGTAGATGTGTTCGAAGGTTCGGAAGCAGCGAACATGGGTGTGCTGCCGGGAGACTATGTCGAAGCGATCGACGGCGAGAAGAAGGACCAGTGGTCACTTCCTGAAGTCACCAACACTCTGCATCGCGACGAGGGCGAAACGGTCTATATCACCTGGCGCAGGCCGGGAAAGGATAATGCGGGGGCAACGACCTTCAATACCTCCTTGCGCTACGAAAGCTCGCCCGAGACCAATATTACCTATTCCGTCACTAACGGCATTGCCTATATCGAGATCAAGCAGCTTGGCAGCGATTGCGCTGAAGTGCTGAAGAAGACGATCGCTCAGGCAACGAGCGAAGGCGCAAGTGCGCTCGTGCTCGATCTGCGCAATATCCCCGGTGGCTATCTCACCCAAGCAGTGGAGATCGCATCGCTCTTCATCCAGAGCGGTACGGTCGTTCAGATCAAATCAGGGGATACGACCACCACGAAAACCGCTGATGGCGCAGAAGTGACCAATCTTCCCTTAGTAGTGTTGGTCAACGAGAAGACGGCCGGTTCTGCCGAAGTGCTTGCTTCTGCGCTGCAAGATTCTCAGCGTGCCACTGTAGTGGGTGTTCAGACGCAGGGCAAGGGATCGGTGCAGGTCATGCAGCCGCTCTCCTTCGGTGGTGCATTGCGTTATACGGCGGCAACCTATCTTTCTCCTTCAGGTCGTGCGATCGATGGAGTGGGTGTCACTCCTGATGTCGTCATCACCAATACCGAACGTCAAGTGCCCATCGCGCTCGAGATCGCTGCTTCGAATCGTTAGAAGTACTGATGATCCATGGCACGCCGTTCATCCAAAGCACGTAAACATCCAAAGTCGCATCCACAAGGCATCCTTGAAGTTGCACCGCGAGGCTTCGGCTTCGTAAAGACGGCAGAAGGCGAATACTTCGTTCCTGCAAGCGAACGCAATGGCGCATTCCCTGGGGACCTTGTCTTGGTCGCGCGCATGAGGCAACGCGGCGATCGGCAGGCAGGGTATTCTCATGCACCTGGATATAAACCTTCAGCGCGTGTCGTGAAGATCCTCTCCCGAGCAAATGAGCATATTATCGGGCGCTATGAGGTTGCTGAGCCCTTCGGGGTGGTCGTTCCGAGCGATCCGCGCATTCCGCACGATATCTTCACGCTCCGCAAGGACAACCTCTCCATCGAAGATGGCAGTTTGGTCGAAGTGGAGATCGTGAGTTACCCTTCGCGCAACAATGCGGCAACGGGCAAGGTGGTACGGGTGATCGGCGCGGGCGATTCGAGCAACCTCGAGATCGATCTGATCGTTGCGCAGCATAAGCTCGAGACTGAATTCAGCGACCAGGCGCTCGATGAAGCGGACGCGTGCGTGCTCGATGTTGCAGGCGCCCTTGCGAGCGGGTATCGCGATATTCGCGATCGGTTCGTCTTCACGATCGATCCGGTCGACGCGCGCGATTATGACGATGCGCTCTCGGTGGAAGTGGAAGAGGGGCACGTTCACTTAGGTGTTCATATTGCTGATGTTTCGGGGTATGTGCCCTTCGATTCTGCGCTCGATGGGGAAGCGCGCAGGCGCGGATGCTCGGTCTACCTGGTCGATCGCGTTATACCGATGCTTCCCGAAGCGCTCTCCAATCAGCTCTGTTCGCTCGTACCTGCGCGTGAGCGCTTGGCGATGTCGGTCGATATCACGTTGCGTAAAAGCGATGGCCAGGTTCTTGCCTATGAGATATTCCCGAGCGTAATCGCTTCAAACGCTCGCCTTTCCTATGATCAAGCGCAAGCGCTCATCGATTCTGCTCCTCACGCTCTGATCGATGCCTTCAGGCAGGAAGCAGCCCCCTTCGGTGCGGTCGAGCTGGATGACGAAACGGTCCTCCAGCTGGCTGAGAAGATTAAGGCAGCCAAGGCGCTTTCCGAGCGGCTTTATGAGCGAAGATATGCAGCAGGCTGCATGGAATTCAATCGCGTTGAAGCACGTGCGATCCTCGATGATCAGGGCACGCCTACGGGCATCCGCTATCGAAAGAGGACCGAAGCCACCAAGCTCATCGAAGAAGCGATGATTCTCGCTAACCATCTGGTGGCCTCTTGGCTCTCTGAGCGGGGCATGCCGTGCATCTATCGAACTCATGATGCGCCAGCGCGCGATGCGCTCTTCTCGTTCTATGAGATCCTGCAAGAATTCGACGCCTATCGTGCGATCGATAAGAATCTTTTCTGTGCTGGCAATCCTCATGTCTTACAGCAACTTCTTGCAATGCCAGTCGACGAACAGACCCATGAATTGGTGAGCATGTTGCTATTGCGCAGCATGAAACGCGCCGCCTATTCGGTCGAGGATGCGGGCCATTACGGATTGGCGCTCGAGCAATACTGCCATTTCACCAGCCCTATCAGGCGTTATCCCGATCTTATGGTGCACCGTATGGTAAAAGAAGCGTTGCTGAAGAAATCTGCAACCTTCGAAGCGGAAAAGAATTCAAGCGCGTGGATCGCTGATCATTCATCGGAAATGGAGCGCGTTGCTGCTAAAGCTGAGCATCAATCGCAGCTCGTGAAGCTCATCGAGTATCTTCAGGGCTTCATCGGAGAGCGTTTTGAAACGCTCATCTACAGTGTTTCCACGTTCGGCGCGGTGCTTCGCATGGAGAATAGCGTTTTGGGATTCATCCCGATCGAAGAGCTCGGCGATGAGTATTTCTCCTACAACCCTGAACGCTCGACGCTCACGGGTTCCGATACGGGCATGGTCTATCGGATCGGTCAAAAGCTCGAAGTGGTCTTAGCGGAGGCGGACTGGCACAGTCGCGAGGTGCGCTTCAAGATGGCGCCGCGCTTCGAGTAAGATGCGAGATGCTCACTGCGCCCGTTCGAAAGCGCGCTATAATTGCTTCAACAAAAAGAGCTAACGAGGTGCGAACGCGCTTCTTCCTATATATGAGAGGAGCCTATCATGGCTAAGGTCGATAAGAAATTCTTGAAGAAGATACTTGAAACCCCTTCGGTCACCGGTACGGAGGTGGGCGTTGCAGAGCGGGTGCGCAAGCGGCTCGCGAACGTGGCGGACTCCATCGAAACCAATGTGATGGGTTCGGTCCATGCTACGCTGAAGGGCAAAGGTAGCGCTCCTTCGGTCATGATCGCAGCTCACATGGACGAAGTGGGTCTCATGGTCACCTACATAAGTGAAGAGGGCTTCTTGAGCGTTGCTGCGGTGGGTGGCGTTGATGCTGCGATATTGCCGGGCATGCGTGTCGATGTCCACACGAAGCAAGGTACGTTGCGCGGCGTGGTCGGAAGGAAGCCGATCCATCTTATCAGCCCCGATGAGCGCAAGAATGTCACCGCGCTCGATGATCTTGTGATCGATCTGGGCATGTCAGCGAAGCACGTGAAGAAAGCGGTCTCCATCGGCGATGTGATCACCTACGGAGTCGGCTTCGAAGAGTTCGGCGATGGTATGGCGGTCTCGCGTGGCTTCGATGACAAGATGGGTGTCTATATCGCGGTGCGTGTGCTCGAAGAGCTTGCGAAAGCGGGCGGAGCGCCAGGCGATTACATCTGTGCAGCAACGGTCCAGGAAGAGATCGGGTTGCGTGGGGGGACTACCTCTGCCTATGGGGTGCATCCCGATATCGCGATCGCGCTCGATGTCACGCATGCTACGGATTATCCTGGCATCGACCCGATGAAGTACGGCAAGCTCGTCTGCGGTGAAGGTCCGGTCATCGCGCGTGGACCGAATATCAATCCTGTTGTCTTCGATCGCTTGAAGGCAGCCGCTAAAAAGGCGAAGGTTCCCGTTCAGATCGAAGCTGAACCGCGGGTCACGGGAACCGATGCAGCTGCGATGCAGATCCAGCGTGGCGGAAAGGCAACCGGCCTCGTTTCGGTCGCGTTACGCTATATGCATACCCCCACCGAGGTCATCGCGCTTAAGGATCTTGAAGCGTGTGTAAAGCTTCTGGTGCAGTTCATCCTTGACCTCGATGAAGAGGTCACGTTCGTCCCTGGTCTGTAGCCATGTCGCGCGTCGATACGCTCATAGCGAAGAATCGTCGTGCGCTGCACGATTACGAGATCTTGGAAACCTACGAGGCGGGCATTGTGCTCACGGGTACCGAGGTGTGCTCGCTTCGTGAGAACAACTGCCAGCTCACGGACTGCTTTGCGCTCGTTCGCAATGGGGAAGTATGGTTGCATAATCTTCATATCGCGCCCTATTCCCATGGCAATATCGCCAACCCCGACCCTGATCGCGTGCGCAAGCTCTTGCTTCATCGCAATCAGATCCGCGATCTTGTGCGCAAGACCCAGGAGAAGGGCATGGCACTTGTGCCGCTCAAGATCTATTTCGATAAGAACTCACGCGTGAAGATCGAGTTGGCGGTCGCACGAGGCAAGAAGCTCTACGATAAACGCGCAGCGATGGCTGAGCGCGATTCGAAACGCGAGATCGATCGGGCGCTCAAAGCGCGCAATCGTTCGTATTAGGAAAGGATGCCGTTATGAATGAAGCGGTCAAGATCATGATCGAGCGCCTTCATGCTCGATTGGACGATCTTTCGGTTGTGGTAGATGGCGTTCCGTATGAGCTTGCGGGCTATGACAAGAAGCTCGATAAGATCGATGACCAGATCTATCTCATCGAATGCGAGATCGAGAAGAAGACCGCCAAAAGCGTTCCGCTCGAGCCCGTGAGCGAAGCAGAGTCGGCTGCGTTCGACAATGCAACGCAAGCAAAGGACCCTAAGCGCACCGCTGCAGCTTCGAGCCCTGCATCTGAGTCTGAAGACGAAGCGGACGAAAAGAAGGAAGAGGGATTCCTTACTGATTCTGCGAAAGAGACGATCGCAGGAGCAACGAAGAAGCTCAACTCCTTCTACACGGAGGGTAAGGAGGTCATGGGCGAGTTCTCTGAAGCCTTTGGCGATATAAAAGAGGCGCTCCCAGGCAATCCTTTCAAGAAGCGCCGTTAGTGCATAGCTAGGGAGCAGGACGAGAAGCGCCCAAAGCGAACCTAGAAGCGTTCATGTTGAACCTACAGGCGCTCATGCAGTTAGGTGTTAAAGAAAGAGGAGGTCATCGACGTGTGTCGATGACCTCCTCTTGTTTCGCAAGTAGTGCGAAGCGATCGATCATGAAAGGCTATTTTGCCTCACGCATGGCCTCATCGAATTCGCCAGCGGTCTCAGCAGCTGCCGCAGCTGCGCCTTCATCGCCCATGGCGTCGAAGTCTTCAACGGCGGTTTCTGCTTCAGCGCGAATATCGTACTCGAGCTTTTCGAGGTCTGCGCGTGCGATGCGATCTTTTTCTTCATTTGAGATATCCATGGTGAACACCCTCCCTAAAGTGGTTCTTTTGATACTTCTATTGTAGTAATACGCACGTGAAATGCGATTACCGCAGGGTGACCGTTTCTTTTCGTCTTGGCTACAGCCTTCCGCATGACGCTGGATAACTCACTTAGGCGAAAAAATGCTCGTTTTCATCTTGGGTGCTCCTCTTACCTGTGGTATAGTGCTAGGGCTTGTTTGAAACATACGGCATAACCATGCCTGTGAACATTGAACGATAAATGGAGTTGATCAAGAATGTCCAAAGTATGTGAGATCTGCGGTAAAGCACCGAGCGCTGGTCGTAATGTCAGCCATTCTCATCGTGTCACCAATCGTACCTTCCGTCCGAACATCCAGAAGGTCACGATCAAGCTCAATGGCAAGGTCAAACGCGCGAACGTTTGCACGAAGTGCCTCAAAGCAGGTAACGTCGAGCGCGCATAACAGCCATTCTCGTCCTGTTCTCGAAGACCACTCATGATGGGTGGTCTTTTTTGTGTAAAATGAAGCTCTAGCCCTAACTGGCGTGGTCATTCCTGACCATTGCCTATCGAAAGGAGCGCTATGAATACCGATATTCCTGGAGACCTGATCGTCTCTGAAGAGGTTCTGGCAGATATCGCTGGACATGCTGCTCTCCAGTGCTATGGCGTGGTTGGCATGGCTCAACCAGCTGCCGCTAATGGTCTTGCGAAATTCCTTCCCCAGTCTCCCTTGCGCAAGGGTGTCATCGTCTCAGTGGACGAAGATGGGGTGCTCATCAGCCTCTATGTCGTTCTGGAGCATGGGGTCAACATCAATGTCGTATCGACCAATCTCGTCGATCAGGTTACCTTCGCACTTGAAGAATTCGTTCAAGCCCCGCTCAAGGGAATCGATGTGCACGTACAGGGAATCAAAGTTCGTTAGAGCTATTCGCTCGAAGCTGAATCGCTCACACGAGGAGTCATTTGAATGAGTAATTACAGTTCCAATGATGTGGCAAACGCCATCGCCGCTGCCGCAAAAGCTTTGGATGCACGCAAGGATGAGATCAATCGATTGAACGTTTTCCCCGTACCGGATGGCGATACGGGAACGAACATGTCGCTCACGCTTGCCATGGTCGTGGAAAACCTTGCCGCGTTGCCGATCGGCGCTTCGAATGCCGACAAGCGCCGCGCCATCACCACTGGTGCGCTCATGGGTGCACGTGGCAATTCCGGTGTCATCACCTCGCAGATCCTGCGCGGTCTGTGCGAAGGCTTCGATGGCCATGAAGATTTCGATATCGATGCGATCGGCGATGCTTTCGCTAAAGCGGTCGAAGTTGCCTTCAACGCGGTACGCAAGCCAGTCGAAGGCACGATCCTCACGGTGCTGCGCGACACTGCGGAAGCGGCCCGCCCCGCGAAGAAGAACCGCCCAAGCCTTGAAGAGTATCTGCAGAATATCGTGAACGCTGCGTATGCTTCCGTTCAGCGCACGCCCGACCTGCTTCCGGTCTTAAAGGAAAATGGTGTGGTCGACGCGGGTGGCTATGGCCTTGCGATCTTCTTCGACTCGTTCGTTGCTGCTCTTACAGGTCGTACCGAGGCGCTCGTCGATGAGATGGCGTTCGCGCGTACGGCTGCTCCAAAGGCAGAAATCGAGCAGATCAACGACTGGGAAGGTTCGAATTATACCTACTGCAACGAATTCCTCGTCCATACGGATGATCTCGACCAAGACGCAGCGCTCGACTTCCTCCAGACGATGGGCGATTGCGAACTGTGCGTCGGCAATGCGCCGGTCTATAAGGTGCATGTCCACTCGAACACGCCGAACAAAGTACTCGAGTACTTCCTCGATCGTGGTGCGGTCTCCGAAGTCCATATCCACAACATGAAGCTTCAAAGTGCGGCCCGTAGTGCTTCGCTTGAAGAAGATCAGGCCCAGGAGCGCAAGCCCATCGGTCTCGTTGCGGTCTGCGCAGGTTCAGGCAATGCTGCTATCCTTGAGAGCCTTGGTGTTGATGTGGTCGTTTCTGGTGGTCAAACCATGAATCCTTCCACGAAGGAATTGCTCGATGCGGTCAATCGCGTCAACGCCGATGCGGTCATCATCCTTCCTAATAATAAGAACATCATCATGGCTTCTCAGAGCTGTGCTGATGTTTCCGAAAAGCCCTGTGCGGTCGTTCCAACGACGAGCGTGCCTGAGGCATTCTCCGCCCTGTTCGTTTTCGACGAGAACGCTTCGCTTGAAGATAACGTTGAAGAGATGACCGAAGTAGCGGGTGAAGTGAAGACAGGTGAGGTAACGTGCGCGATCAAAGACGCAAAGGACGCTCACGGCAATCCCATCAAAGAGGGCGATACGATCGGCATCGCAGATGGTTCGATCGAAGTGGTGAGCGATAGCGTAGTCGATGCAACGCTTGGAATTCTGGCTGCCATGGAAGCCGAAGATGCCGATACGCTCACGATCCTTGCAGGTGAAGACCTTTCGCAAGAAGCGTTCGATTCGATCGTCGAGCGCATCGAAGAGGCGTATGAAGACATCGAGATCGACCCGCATCGTGGCGAGCAGCCGCTCTATCCGATCATCCTTTCGCTCGAATAAGAGGGTAACGTGCGCGAGGGCATAGCATCTTCCCAAACGAAAAAGGCGGCTCAGAAACGAGGTTCTGACCGCCTTTCTGCTACTTTGCGCTTCGATGGACCTGTTGAGGCCGTTTCCCAGGTAAGCCCTCAGCGCGCGCGTGCATTAGCAGTGCGCGGGATCGAAGTGGTACGCGACCTGCTCGATCGGTTTCCCCGTCGCTACCTCGACATGTCCCAGGTGGTCACTATCGCGCAGGCGACCATCGGGCTTTCATGTACGCTCGTTGCGCGCATCTATGAAACGAAGGTGAAGAAGCCTCGTCGTAATCTGAACATCCTTGAGATCACCCTTTTCGACAGCACGGGCACGCTCATCGCGACCTGCTTCAATCAGCCTTGGCTTGCGGATAAGCTGCATAAGGATGACCTGGTGAGCGTATCGGGCACGATCGAATTCAACTATGGGTTCAAGCGCATGACGAACCCCATCATCACCCGTCTTGAAGATGCGGGGGAGGCGCACGGCATCATCCAAGCCTTCCACGGATCGATCAATAAGCTCAGCCCGTCGATCGTAAAGCGCATGATCGCCCACGCGCTCGAGGAAGTGCGCGGCCTCTATGATCCCTTGCCGCTCTCGCTGCGTGAGCGCTACCGGCTTTGTTCTCGCTATCAGGCCTACCGTGCGATCCATTTCCCCGAGAGCATCGAAGAGGTGGACATGGCGCGCAGGCGCTTGCTCTATGAGGAATTGCTCTTCCTCGAGCTTCAGCTCATCACCGAGCAGCGCGAACATGCTCTTCAATTTCCTGGTTTCGAGCAGGGCGCAGACGAAGCGCTCGTAAACGAACTGGCACAAGTTCTTCCCTTCGAGCTTACCAGAGAGCAGGCGGGTGCTCGCGACGAGATCTGGGTGGACATGGCTGCTCCCAAGGCGATGGACCGCTTGCTCTTAGGAGATGTTGGCACGGGCAAGACGATCGTGGCATTTTGCGCGCTGGTCTGCGCGGCGCGCAACGCTCATCAGGCGGTCATGGTCGGTCCTACCGAGATCTTGGTGAAGCAGTATGCGCGCTCGCTCGGTCCGCTCCTCGACCGTCTGGGCGTATCATGGCGCCTGCTCACGTCAACGACCCCAACAGATGAGAAGGAGCGCACACTCCAAGCGCTTGCAGAAGGACAGGTTTCGATCTGTTTCGGCACCCATGCCGTATTCGAGCCTTCGGTACAGTTTGCCGATTGCTCGTTCGTATGCTTCGATGAGCAGCAACGCTTCGGCGTCGAGCAGCGCGAAGCGCTTTTGGCGAAAGCTCCTGGTGCCGATGTCCTTTCGATGAGCGCAACACCCATCCCGCGTTCGCTTGCCCTTGCGCTCTATGGCACAACGGCGATCAGCTATCTGCGTAAACCACCGCAGATCAAGAGCTCCCGCACTACTACGGCGCTCCCTTTCACCGAAGAGGGAGTGGCATACGATGCGGTGCGCGCAGCCCTTTCACGTGGCGAGCAGGCTTATGTGGTCTGCCCGCTCATCGGTATCCCCACCAAAGATCTGCTTGCGAGCGATGAAGAGGAGAGCGAAGATGAGCAGATCGAATATGCGCTCGTCGAATTCGGTCTCGAATCCGATGCTTTCAACACCGAAACCGCAGGTAGTGGGCAAGCTTCCCGGTTCACGGCTGCCGAGCAACATGCCGAGATCCTCCAGAGCCAAGTGTTTCCTTCAGCGCGCGTGGCCCTTCTTCATGGACGACTTGCTGCTGAAGAGAAGAGCGCGATCATGGAAGCGTTCCGCGCAGGAGAGATCGATGTGCTCGTTTCGACCACGATTATCGAAGTGGGCATCGATGTTCCCAATGCCACGGTCATGATCATCGAAGATGCCGACCGTTTCGGTCTTGCGCAGCTTCATCAATTGCGCGGCCGTGTAGGACGTGGAGAAAAGCCCGGGGCTGTCTATCTTGTCACGCGTTCTAAGGCGCCGGCGGCACTTGAACGCTTGCGCGCGATGGAGGTGACCGAAGATGGCTTCGAGCTTTCAGAGATCGATCTTGCGCAGCGCAAAGAAGGCGACGTGTTCGGTGCTCGTCAGCATGGGCAGGCCGCGCTTCGTTTGGTGAATGTGGTGCGCGACCGTGCTGTCATCGAAGCGGCGTATCAAGATGCCTACGATATCATCTACAACGATACGCTTAGCGAAGCTGAGCGGGCGATCCTTGAGCGCGAGCGTTCGATGGTTGCCTGTCGCTTGAACAAAGAACGCAACTGAATAAATGAGAGAGCCATGCGCGTCGTTTCTGGTACATACAAAGGTCACCCGCTCAAAACGCTCAAAGGAGATGCCACCCGCCCGACCACTATGCGTGTGAAGGAGTCGCTCTTCAGCGCGATCACAAGTGCGCTTGGGAGTCTTGAAGGAGCGTGCGTGCTCGATGGTTTCGCTGGCTCAGGAGCACTTGGTATCGAGGCGCTCTCGCGGGGAGCAGCACATGTGACCTTCTTCGAACAAGCGCGCGCAGCTGCGAAGATCGTGCGTGACAACCTTGCGAAAGTTGGTGCCCAAAGAGAATCGTGGAAGCTTGAGGTGGGCGATGCGTTTGCGCTCGCGTCGAAGAAGCGCGCCCGCACGTTCGACCTCGTCTTGCTCGATCCGCCTTATATGATCGCTCCTTCGCGGGTCCTTTCGCTCGTTCAAGCGCTCGAAGAAGCGGATTCACTGAACGCCGAGGCGCTTATCTGCTACGAACTCGCCAAAAAGAACAAACCTGAATTGGTAAGCGAACTTGATAGGTTAAAATGGGAAACTGTTTCTCTCAAAGATTTTGGAGATACAACCTATGTCCTGATAAGAAAGGGTATGTGAATGAAACGGGCAGTCGTTCCAGGTACCTTCGATCCGATCACCAAAGGTCACATCGACGTGATCGAGCGTGCTGCGCAAGTCTTCGATGAAGTCATCGTTGCGGTCGCAGCTTCTCACAAGAAGGGGCCGATCTTCGACCAAGAGACACGCGTTCGCTTGGCTGAAGAGGCATTGAAGGAATACTCCAATGTCTGCGTGAAAGGCTTCAATTGCCTGCTTGTCGATTTCGTTCGAGAGCAGAAGGCTCATATCGTGGTGAAGGGCCTGCGCGCTATCACTGACTTCGAGTATGAGTTCCAGCTCACCGCGCTGAACTACGAACTCTCTAAGGATCTTGAGACATTCTTCATCATGTCTCCGCCGAAATACATGTACCTTTCGAGCTCGATCGTGCGCGAAATGGCATCGATGGGCGGCGACGTGAAACAGTTCGTGCCCGAGTGCGTAGAGCGTGCGCTCATCGAGTATTTCAACGAAGCGTATTAGTTACCTATACTTCACAAGACTAGGACAAATCGGTTTTTCTGTTGTATAACGCTGCCGTTTGCTCTAAGATAATAAAGATTTTATTCGTGTTCTGAACACGATTTGGAAGGATGTTTATGGACGAAATTGGAGTAATGAACCTCATCGAAGAGCTTTCTGTGCTCATCGAAGATTCGAAACCGGTTTTTGGCAAGAACACCATGCGCCAGGTGGATGCCCAGGCAGCATTTGAGATTCTTGATGAGATCCGTGACACCTTCCCTTCAGAATTCGCACAGGCACGTCAGATCATTCGCGAACGTCAAGCACTGCTCGACGAAGCCGAAGCCCAAGCATCACGTCTTATCGAAGATGCGCGTAGCCAGGCTATCACCATCGCGAGCGAACAGGAGATCGTGCGCATTTCCCAGCAGCAGGCCGATACCATCATGGCTGAAGCGCGTGAGCTCGAGCGCGAAACGCGTGCAGGCGCAGAAGACTTCGCTGATGAAGTGTTCTCTCATGTCGAGCAGAGCCTCGATACCGCGCTCAACAGCGTGCGTCGTTGCCGTGACCGCTTGAACGCTAATTCCCTGAGCGCTGGACGCTAATGGATACTCCAGATCAACTGCTTGCGCTGCCGGATTCTCTCTTCGAGACTTCGGCAGTTGCTGATTTTACGGGAGAGATCTCACTTCCTGAGATTCGCATGGGTGCCGATAGCTATCGTTTCGAAGAGCCTCTGCGCTATCATCTCTTCTTCACTAACACTGGTGGAGCGCTGCTCGCAACGGGGGAGGTGAGCGGGCAGGCCAAGACCGCTTGTGCTCGTTGTCTTGATGAAGTGGAGCTCGATCTCGAAGCGCCGATCGAAGCGTATTTCGTGCTCCCGGGTAAAGACGAGCCGCTCTCCGAAGATGAAGAAGCCGAGTACGACCAACTCATCGATAAGAACAAGATCGATCTTACCGCGCTTTTCCAGGGTGCGCTCGCACTTGCTCTGCCGCTCGTGGTGCTTTGCAGCGAAGACTGCGCTGGTCTTTGCCCTCAATGCGGCACTAACCTCAACCTCGAAACCTGCAGTTGTGCTGCGCAGCAAGAAATCGATCCGCAGAACCCGTTTGCGGTGCTCAAGAACTACCGTTTCGATTCTGAAGAGTAACGGTTGTTCGCGCATGTCATGCGAATCGCTACCGTTCGGACAGAATCGCAACTTCAATGATTGAAAACATCGCACGAGTTTGTTAGCATATCTCGTTGCATCAAACGTAAGTTTCAGGCCAAGCCTGTGTTATAGAAGGAGAAACCTCATGGCAGTACCTAAGCGTAAAACTGGTCGTGCTCGCACCCACGCACGTCGTAGCGAAAATGATAAGATCGCAGCACCTTCTCGTTCGCTGTGCCCTGAATGCGGCGAAGTGAAGCTCCCTCATCGTGTTTGCCCCAATTGCGGTCATTATCGCGATCGTGAAGTCATCCAAACTGCTTAGTTCACTCACGCAGTTCGCTGATTTGTCGATCCCTCGGTCTTTTGCCGAGGGATTTTTTTTGTTCCCGACCTTCTTTCAGTTGGGAAAACTGTTTTCTTTTAGAATGAATACGATATGAATTGCGAGGTGACTACCGTGAATGAAATGACAAGGATCGCTGTTGATGCCGTCGGTGGAGATTTTGGTGCTCCTGTGGTGCTCGAAGGCGTTGAGATGGCGCTTGCTGAAGACCCGTATCTTGAAGTGGTGATCTGCGGCCCAGCCGATGTGGTGGAGCCGTTCGCTCAGAGCCATGACCGCTGCATCGCACAACCCTGCACCGAAGAGATCGCGATGGACGAACATCCCGCGCAGGCGGTACGCAAGAAGAAGGATTCGAGCATCGTGGTAGGATGCCGTCTCGTGAAAGAAGGCCAGGCACAAGGGTTCTTCTCGGCAGGGTCGACGGGCGCGTGCCTCACGGCAGCGACGCTCGTGATGGGACGCATCAAAGGCGTCATGCGCCCCGCTATCGCTACCATCATCCCGTCTCCCGCGAAACCGGTTGTCATGTGCGATGTGGGGGCGAACGCCGACTGCAAGCCTTCCTATTTGGTGCAATTCGGGCAGATGGCAGCTGTCTATGCTGAACAGGTCATCGGCATTCCTGACCCGAGCGTGGCGCTCTTGAACATCGGCAGCGAAGACACGAAGGGCTCCCAGTTCTCGCAGGAAGCCTTCGAGCTCATGAGCGCTTCTCTTCCGAATTTCATCGGCAACAAAGAAGGCTGCGATATCTTGCCAGGTGGGGCTGATGTGTTCGTCACTGATGGCTTCACGGGCAATGTCTGCTTGAAGACGATCGAAGGCACTTCGAAGGTGCTCTTCGCAGCGCTCAAGGATATCATGATGTCATCTGCGAAGACCAAGCTTGCGGCGCTCGCGCTCAAGGGCGATCTTGCCAAGCTCAAAGACTCGATCGACCCCGATACCTATGGTGGCGCGCCGCTGCTCGGCGTGAATGGTGCTTGCTTGATCGGACATGGTTCGTCAAGCGCGCGTGCGATCAAGAATGGCATTGCGATCACCGCCAAGACCGTTCGTTTGGATGTTTCGGGAATAATCGCGCGAACCGTGAAAAAAGATAACGACCTCGGGTAAACTTAATCTGTTTGTTTGAGACCGAGGTAATCCCACGTGAACAATGCAGAGGAACATAGAGAGCTTTTGGATGAGGTCGAGCGTGTGCTCGACTATCAGTTCAAAGACCCTACGCTTCTTCTTGCGGCCCTCACGCATCCTTCCGCAGTGGAGGGTCATTCGTTGCGTGATTCCTATGAGCGCCTCGAATTCTTGGGGGACAGCATCTTGGGAGCAGTGGTGGCCGATCGCGCTTTCCATGCGTATCCTAAGGTCGACGAAGGAGGCCTCACGCGCATCAAGGTCTCTCTCGTTTCGGGAGCATCGCTGTCTAAGACGGCCGAGGGCTTAGGCTTCGCGGATTTTATCATCTTCGGTTCATCGGAGACAGGAACCGGCAAGCGAGGATTGCATTCTGCGCTCGAGAACGTGTATGAATCGGTGGTCGCGGCGCTCTATCTCGATGGAGGCTGGCAGGCTGCGAGCGCATTCATCGATCGAACGCTCATCACGAAGATGAACATCGATATGGCGCGCGAGCCAGAGAATCCGAAGAGCGTATTGCAGGAGAAACTTCAGGAAGACGGCATCACGCCCACCTATCGATTGGTGGAGACGCAAGGTCCTCCGCACAATAGAACATTCATCACCCAAGTCTTCGTTGGCGTTCAGTCGCTGGCGAAAGGCGTGGGCCGCACGAAGAAGGAATCGGAAAGCCATGCTGCTGAATCGGCCTTGAAGGCGCTCAGCTCGTTCTTCGATGCGAAAGACTCAAAAGATAAGAAACGTCAGGCCGATGCGAAAGCTGCGATCAAGGCTGCGAAAGCAGAAGAGAAGGCCAGGCGTAAGGCGGAAAACGCCCGCAAGAAGAAGCAATAAGGGGCGCGTGTGTATTTAAAGTCGTTGAATCTGAAAGGATTCAAGTCCTTCGCCGATCGCACGGTCATGCGTTTTGAGCCAGGGCTTGCAGCTATCGTTGGACCGAACGGATCGGGCAAATCGAATATCTCAGATGCAGTGCTTTGGGTGTTGGGCGAGCGCAATGCGAAGAGCCTGCGCGGTCAGTCGATGGAAGACGTTATCTTCTCAGGTTCATCGGCGCGCAAGCCAGTAGGCGTTGCGGAAGTTGAGCTTGTGCTCGACAATTCCGATGGCACGCTACCCGTTGATTTCTCTGAGGTTTCCATCGGGCGCCGCATGTATCGCAACGGTGAGAGCGAATACCTCATCAATGGATCGCTCGTGCGCCGTATGGACGTGCTCGACATCCTGCACGATAGCGGTCTTGGTTCAGGAACGAATTCGATCATCTCACAGGGCAATCTCGATTCCATCCTTTCGTCTCGTCCGGAAGATAGGCGTGAGCTCATCGAAGAGGCGGCAGGCATCTTGAAGCATAAGGAGCGCCGCAAGAAGAGCGAACGCAAGCTTGCTCAGATGGATGCGCACCTCGATCGCGTGAACGATATCACCGCCGAAGTCGAGCGTCAGCTAAAGCCGCTCGAGCGCAAGGCGAAGAAGGCGATCACCTTCAAACAGCTCGATGCGGAATATCAGAAATACCGCTTGGAACTTGCGGTGGATGATCTGCGCATCCTGCAGAAGCGTTGGAACGAGATCCTCGAAGCAGAGGAGGCCAATCAAAAAAAGTCCAATGAGGCGCTCGTCGTTCTCACGGAAGCGGAGAAAGCTAACGACGAACTTCAAAGCCAGCTCCAAATTTCAGGCGAGAATGAGTCGGCACTCGGAAACGATTACCGCCGTGTGCGTTCGATCGCTGAGTCCATCAACTCGCAATGCATCGTGTTGCGCGAGCGACGCAAGTCCTACGAAAAGGAACTTGCCATGGGTGTCCGTTCGTTCGAGAACGAGAAGATCCAGGCAAAGCGCGCTGCTCAAGATCTTGAATCGCTCACTACGCAATTCCAAGAGGTCGAACGATCCTATAACAACGCGGTATCCGATCATGACCGCATCGAAGAGAGCTACAACAAGCAAGTAGACCAGCGCAACAAACTGCGTAAGCAGATCGATGCGATCTTGGCCGAACAGAATGCGCTCACCTATCGCAGTGAAACGATCCAATCCACGCTCGATTCGCTGAAAGAGGAGCTTCACGATGCGCAGGTGAGCTCTCACGTGGCCGATGCGCAAGTAGCCGATTCTCAGGCGCGTCTTACCGCGCTCGAGCAGAAATGTGCCCAGCTCCAGCTCCAACTCGATAATCTTGATGGTGCGCTTCTCGAGGCCGAGACTGCTGAGACACGTGCGCGCGAAGAGCTGAACACTGCTTTGCGCGATCGTGAGCTCACGCGTGGCGAAATGGACGAAGTGCGCGAAGAGCTCACCTCTATCGGCGCGCAGCGAAAAGCGCTCGAAGAGCTGGAGCGCGCTAACGAAGCAACCAACCCCATCCTTTCTTGGGTCATGTCGGGGGATCATCAACTGGCTCCTTGGCGTGCGCTCACCCATGAGCTTTCCGTCCCGAGCGAGCTCGATATGATTGTTGAAGCCTTGCTCGGGTCCAACATGCATGGACTCTTCGTTCAAGATCGCGAAAGTGTGCGAACGTTCATCGATGCGCTCGAACAGAGCGGAGAAACCGGCGATGTGGTGCTCCTGCCCGAAAAGGACATCTTCCAGCTCGCTTCAAGCGATGATTTCGCAACGAGCGAACGCGATCACCGCCTGCTCGACCAGATCGAGGTTTCGAGCACCTATGAAAAGGGCTTCGAAGCGCTGCTCGGCGCAGTGTATCTCTACGATTCAAAAGATGAGCTCTTCAATATCTGGAAGCGAGCTCCGCATGGCGTCACGCTCGTCAGCCGTGATGGTTGCATCGTGGACACGAATGGTCGCGCGCGCTACTTCCGCAAGTCGGAAGAAGACAAAGCTAACAGCGCGCTTCTGCGCAGACGCAATCTGGTCGAGTTACGTAGCCGTGAAGCGGAGTACTCCGAGCGCTTCGCCAAGGTGCGCGCTACCTACGATCAGCTGGAGAACTCGCTGAAAGAACTGCAGATCGCTTCCTTGCAGGCAACTGAGAAGACCGCGAACGTGCGCGGCAATCGCGAGTCGACTGCGCGCGATCTTGCGAGCGAGACGCAAACGCTCGAAACGCTCAAGGCCAGCCATAAGAACCTGATCGAAGAGCAACAGCGCTACCGAGCCTACTTGGAAGAGGCCCAGCCCGATTCCGACAAGTTGAAAGAAGAGCTTGCGCAAGTCCAGGCGAAGCTCCAGGAGAGCAAGAGGCAAGTCGAAGACATGCGAGCGGTGCTCACACCCATTCAGAACAAGGTCGTTTCGATCTCCGAAGAGCTGCAGAATGCCCGTCTCGAGCGGGCTAAGTTGCAAGAAGCCTATGCTTATAACGAGCGCATGGTCGCTTCGCGCAAGCAGGAGATCCATAACATCGAAGTGCGCTCGCGCACGGCCGAGAAGCGCTTCGGTCTGATCAAGGGGGCTTCGGCGCGTGTCGAGCCGCTGCTCGGGGCGCTCGAGCTCTTGAACGAATCTATCCAAAAGCACGTTTCGGCGATCGAGCTCAAAACGCGTGAAACGCAGGAATCATCGCAAGAACTGCATAAGCGCATCGCAGAGTCAACGCAAAAAGTGCGTGAGTTGCGTATCGCGCTCGATCAGCAGAATGCTGCGTGTTCGGAGATCCGTATCGAAAAGGGACAGCTCGAGATCAAGGTCGAGGCTGCCGTTCAGGCGATCATCACCGAATGCCATACACCGCTTGAAACAGCGCTTGAACTGCCCGAACTTGAGAATCGTGCCGAAAGCGAGCGCGAGGCGGAAACGCTCAAACGCCGTATCAAGAACTTAGGCACGGTGAACCCCGATGCAGCTCGCGAATACGAGCAGGTCAACGAACGCTACAACTATCTGCTCTCGCAGCTTGCCGATATGCAAGCAGCGCGCAGTGCGCTCAGTCGCATCGTCGCGCTCATCGATGAGCGCATGAAGGACGATTTCGTGAAGACCTTCGAGCAGGTGAATGCGAACTTCTCCGAGATTTTCTCGACCCTGTTCCCGGGAGGTCATGCGCATCTTTCGCTGGTCGACCCCGACGATCTTGAGAACACGGGCGTGGATGTGAACGCGCAGCCCGTCGGCAAGACGGTGAAGAAGATGTCGCTTCTTTCTGGTGGCGAGAAATCCATGACGGCGATGGCGCTGCTCTTCGCGGTGTACCGCATTCGCCAAACGCCGTTCTATATTCTCGACGAGATCGAAGCGGCGCTCGACGATTCCAACCTGCGCCGCCTTATGAACTACCTGGCCACGGTGCGCGACTTCGCGCAGTTCATCATGATCACTCACCAGCGTCGTACGATGGAAGCTGCCGATATCCTCTATGGCGTTTCCATGCAGGCTGATGGCGTTACGAAAGTCTTAAGTCAGCGCATCGATCAGGCGCGCGCAAAGGAGGAATAGCATGGGCTTTTTCGACCGAATCTCAAGCGGGCTTCATCGCAGTCGCGATAAGTTCAAGGAGCAGATGAACATCCTGCTCGATCGCGGGCCGGATGTCGATGAGGAATTCTGGGAGACGCTCGAAGAGACGCTCATCTTGAGCGATTTCGGCGCAGCAGCGGCAGATGCGATCGTCGAGGAGCTGCGTGATGAAGCAACGCGCAAGGCGCTCCCCGATGCTTATGCCGTGCTCGATCTCTTGGCGGACAAGATCGCTGATCAATTCATCGAGACTGATGGTTCGATCTTCGACGATGAAGCGGTGGTGCTCTTCGTTGGTGTGAACGGTTCAGGCAAGACCACCACGGTGGGCAAGATCGCCGCCGAGGCCCATGGCAACGACCGCAAGGTGCTGCTCGGTAGCGCCGATACGTTCAGGGCGGCAGCCATCGAACAGCTCGAAGAATGGGCGCGCAGAGCCGATGTCGAGATCGTTTCGCGCGAGCGCGGGAGCGATCCTGCAAGCGTGTGCTACGAAACGCTCGAACGCGCTGAGCAAACGGGTGCGGATCTGGTGCTCATCGATACGGCAGGGCGCTTGCACACTTCAGACGATCTGATGCGCGAGCTCACCAAAGTGGTCGAAGTGGTACGCCGTCGTTCGGAGCTGCCGGTCTATACCGTGCTCGTCATCGATGCGACCACCGGGCAGAACGGCCTCCAGCAGGCACGTGAGTTCAACAAGGCGCTCGACCTCGATGGCATCATCGTCACCAAGCTCGATGGCACTGCAAAGGGTGGCATCTCGGTGGCGATCGCTCATGAATTGGAATTGCCGCTCTACAAGATCGGCGTAGGGGAGGGTATCGAAGACCTGCAGGATTTCGATGCGGCAGGTTTTGCGAACGCTCTGATTGGAGAATTGCGCGATGCTGGATAATCTTTCAGACAAACTACAATCCATCTTCTCGGGCCTCCGCTCGAAGGGAAAGCTCAACGAGGACGACATCAACTCCGCCATGAAGGAGATCCGTATGGCGCTTCTGGAGGCGGATGTCAACTTCAAGGTGGTCAAGTCCTTCATCAAGAACACGAAGGAACGCTGTCTCGATGCCGAAGTGCTCGATTCGCTCACGCCAGCACAGAACGTCATCAAGGTGGTGCTCGACGAATTAACGAAGCTCCTTGGTGAGTCCGATTCGCAGCTCGTGCTCTCTTCGCGCATCCCGAATGTGATCATGCTCGTCGGCCTTCAAGGTTCAGGTAAGACCACAGCTGCCGCGAAGCTGGCGTATCTCTTGAAGAAACAGAACCACAACCCGTTGCTCGTTGCGTGCGACGTATACCGCCCTGCAGCAGCCGATCAGCTCCAAACGCTGGGTGATGAGATCGGTGTGCGCGTCTATCGCGGCGATGGCAAGGATCCGGTCAAGATCGCTCAAGAGGGCGTGCGCGATGCGGTCGATTCGCTACGCGATGTGGTCATCGTCGACACCGCGGGCCGCTTGCATGTCGATGAGGAGATGATGGCTGAAGCCGCTGCTATTCGCGATGCGGTCGAGCCTGACCAGATCCTCATGGTGGTCGACGCGATGACCGGCCAAGACGTGGTGAACGTTGCTTCTGCCTTCGCTGAACAGGTCGATTTCGACGGCGTGATCATGTCGAAGATGGATGGCGATGCGCGTGGTGGCGGTGCACTCTCGATCAAGCAGGTCACAGGCAAGCCGATCAAGTTCATCTCGATGGGCGAGAAGCCCGATTCGCTCGAAGAGTTCCATCCCGATCGCATGGCCAAGCGTATTCTTGGCATGGGCGATGTGATCAGCCTCATCGAAACCGCTTCCCAGATCCGTGCTGAAGAGATCGAGCAAGAAGAGGCTGAGCGCATGATGCGCGCGGATCTGAACTTGAACGATTTTCTTACTATCAACAAGCAGGTGCGCAAGATCGGCGGCATCCAGAAGCTCGTGAGTGCGCTTCCCGGTGGCGATAAGGCGCTCAAAGACGGTCAAGTCAATGAGAACGCGCTCGACGAGATGGAGGTCATCATCAATTCGATGACCAAAGAAGAACGAGAAAAGCCGAGCGTACTCAACGGCTCACGTCGTGCACGTGTCGCGTCTGGTGCGGGTGTTTCGGTCACGCAGGTCAATCAGATGATGAAGAAGTACAACGAGACCCGCAAGATGATGAAGCAGATGATGGCCCAGCAGGAACAGATGATGGGCACGCGCAAAGGCAAGAAAGGGAAGAAGAAGCGCCGGCGCTCGCTTCCAGGCATGGGAGGCTTAGGCATGGGCGACCTCAAGCGGCTTCAGGATATGATTCAAGACCAGTAAACCTTCCGCTCGTGCTTGTTTTCGTTTCTGTTCTTGCAAAAGCACACCCCTCACCTTATTATTGGTAATTGCTGTTTTCTAAAGGTTACGCGAAAGCGTGTAGTAAGAATATACAAAGGAGTTCAACTTCATGGCAGTTAAGATTCGTCTCGCACGTCATGGCGCTCACAAAGCACCGTATTATCGTATCGTTGTCGCAGATTCTCGTGCACGTCGCGATGGTCGTTATATCGAGCAGGTCGGTACGTACAATCCGCTTACCGAGCCCAAGAAGGTCACCATGGATCTTGAGAAGATCGACACCTGGATCGCTCAGGGTGCAAAACCCACCGAGACCGTTGCTCGTCTCATCGATGCTCAGCGTCAGAACGGCTAGTCATGACCGATCCTAATACCGATATTTCCGGTCTTGTCGAGCTGCTCATTGCGCCGCTCGTTGAATTCCCCGATGAAGTTGAAGTAACTTCCACGGAAACCGAAGATGGCTCTACGCTCATCGAAGTGAGCGTGAACCCAGAGGACGTTGGTCGCGTGATCGGCCGCCAGGGTCGTATCATCAAGGCGATCCGTACGCTTAGCCGCGCAGCTGGTTCACGTCATGATCTGCGCATCGAAGTTGAGCTTATCGACTAATGAGCGCATGGGCGAGGGTCGCAAACCTCGGTAAAGCAAAGAATCTTAAGGGAGGACTTCTCGCATATCCGTGCGAGGGTCTTCCTTTTTTATTGGAAGAAGGCATGGAAGTAGCATTCGTGCCGCCAGTGCTGCGTGTTCCGCGCGTCGCGCGCATCACGCGCGTCCAGGAGCAGGCTGGGGGAGCGCATCTTGTGTCCTTCGACTCCATTTCCACGATCGACCAAGCGGAGCAGCTCGTCGGTCACAGCGTGCTCGTTCGCAAAGCCGATCTTCCCGAAGGCTATGATCAAAGCTTGCTCGATCTTGTCGGATTCGAAGTGTTCTCGCGTGATCAGGGACATATCGGCACCATCGTGAACCTTGAGGAGAACCCCGCACATCCACTTCTGGTCGTTGAATCTTCAACCGGCAGCACGATCCACATCCCTTTGGTCGAAGAGTTCCTCGTGGACCTGAACGAAGAAGAGCGACGGATCGAGCTCGATCTGCCTGCTGGATTGGTCGAACTCTAGGCCGAGCGCCTGTGCGCGTCTTGCGTCTTTGAAGCGAAAGGAAGGATAGCCCATGCTCATCGAAACGCTTTCGGTGTTTCCTCAGTGCTACGATTCGATCATGAACGAATCGATCATGAAGCGCGCGCAAGACAAGGGCATCCTTGAATTCCGCGCGCACGATCTGAGGGATTGGACGCATGATAAGCATCGTACGACCGACGATGAGCCCTACGGGGGTGGTCAGGGTCTGGTGATGAAGTGCGAGCCGATCTTCGAAGCATGTGACGAGCTCTTCGCTGCTGCTCCTACCAAACCCTATACGATCTTCCTTTCTCCCACAGGCGAGACATTAAGCGATGCGCTCACGCTCGAGCTTGCTGAAAAGGATCACCTCTTCTTCGTGTGCGGGCATTATGAGGGTATCGATGAGCGTGCCTATACCTTGGCAGACAAGACGATCTCGATCGGTGATTATGTGCTCACGAGCGGCGAGCTCGCTTCGATGGTGGTCATCGATGCGGTCGTACGTAGGCTCGATGGCGTGCTCGGTGACGAGGGCAGTTCTGTTGACGAGAGCTTCTATGATGGGTTGCTCGAATATCCGCAGTACACGCGTCCTGCGCAGTATCGCGGTATGAGCGTTCCCGATGTGCTGCTCTCGGGCCACCATACCAATATCGAACGCTGGCGCCATGAACAAAGCCTTCTGCGTACAGCAGCGCTTCGCCCTGATCTGCTCGCGGAGGCGAATCTGACCCCCGAAGATCGTGCCTTTCTCGAGCGCCGCTCGTAACTTTCGTTTGCTCCTTGGCGTTTGCCCATACCCAACTCATAAAAGATTGTTTAATATAAGGAAATGTGCGGTTGAGCGCGCGCAAAGCGCATGGGCACCCGCATAATCGAATGAACATCAATCTCATCGGGAAGGAGCGTCGTGGATTCAGGTCGTCACGCGAGCGATCATAAACCGAGCATCTTCAGAAGGTTTCTAAGCTTTCTTATCATGGTCGCTGTCGTGGTCGTGGGGGCATGGTTGCTACGCTCTTTCGTTGTTGAACCCTTCCAGATTCCTTCCGCTTCTATGGAAGACACCATCAAAACAGGCGATATGGTCTTCGCCGAAAAGGTCTCCTATCATTTCTCCGATCCTGAACAGGGCGATATCGTGGTCTTTTCCGATCCGCAGGTACCTTCGCGCACGCTCATCAAGCGCGTGATCGCTACCGAAGGCCAGACGGTCGATCTGCGCGATGGCAAGGTGTATGTCGATGGCGTTGCGCTCGATGAACCCTATACTGATGGCCTTCCCAGCTATCCGCTCAACACGGTAGGCACAGTCGATATCAGCTATCCCTACACCATCCCGAAAGGCGATGTGTGGGTGATGGGTGACAATCGCACCAATTCCTCCGATTCACGCTATTTCGGTCCGATCGACAAGGATACGGTCTTCGGTAAGGCGTTCGCCATCTATTGGCCCATCGAGAGCCTTGCTTGGATCGGATAGCGTCACGACAAGTTCGTGCTGACTCAATGAACAAGGTCGCGCACTTTGAGATGCGGCCAGTGAATTATGACCATAAGGAGCTACATGACTACGAACGTCATATCATCTGAGCAAGGAAATGAGCCGCTCAGTTTCCAAGAGATCATCCTTCGCCTTCAGCAGTATTGGGCAGATCAAGGCTGTGTGGTGCTTCAGCCCAACGATAAACAAGTAGGTGCAAGAACCATCCATACCGCCCCCACCCTCAGGAGCTTGGGTCCGAGCGCCTGGCGTGCGGCCTATGTCCAGCCGTGTCGTCGTCCGACCGATGGACGCTATGGCGAGAACCCTAACCGTATGCAGCACTACTACCAGTTCCAAGTGCTCTTGAAGCCTTCGCCTGATAACGTGCAAGAGCTCTACCTCGATTCGTTGCGTACGATCGGCATCGAGGTCGAGAAGCATGATATCCGTTTCGTGGAAGACGACTGGGAAAGCCCGACGCTCGGCGCGTGGGGACTGGGATGGGAAGTCTGGCTCAACGGCATGGAGGTGACCCAGTTCACCTATTTCCAGCAGGTGGGAGGCTTCGAGTGCGATCCCGTTCCCGCAGAGATCACCTATGGTCTCGAGCGCTTGGCCATGTACATTCAGGGCGTCGATTCGGTCTACGATCTGGTCTGGTCGCGCGCGGCAGATGGGTCGGTCTTCACCTATGGTGATGTCTTCTTGGAGAACGAGCGCGAATTCTCTGCCTATAACTTCGAAGTGGCCGATACCGATCTGCTCTTCGGTGAATTCGATCGCTACGAAAAGGAATGCTTACGCACGCTCGAAGCAGGCTTGCCGCTTCCCGCTTACGATTATGTATTGAAGTGCTCGCATGCTTTCAATCTGCTCGATGCCCGCGGCGTGATCAGCGCGACCGAGCGCATGGGCTACATCCTGCGCGTTCGTACCATCGCTAAGGCTTGCTGCAAAGCTTATCTGGAAAAGGTCGTCGGCCAATGCGTCGAGGACGAGGAAGGGGAATAATCTCATGGCTCAAACTCGTACGCTCGCTTTCGAGATCGGCGTTGAAGAGATCCCCGCATTCGACCTGGTGGATGCCGTCAAGCAGCTTGAGCGAAAAGTTCCTACGCTCTTAGACGATGCACGCATCCCGCATGGCGCGATCGAAGTCTACGATTCCCCGCGCCGTCTTATCGTGGTGGTCTACGATGTCGCCGTTGAAACGGTCGCAGAAACTGAAGTTTTCAAAGGTCCTGCCGTGCGTATCGCCTTCGATGAAGCGGGTGCGCCTACGAAGGCCGCGGAAGGTTTTGCGCGGGGCAAAGGGCTTACGGTAGACGATCTCTACCGCGAAGAACAAGGCGGCACCGAATACGTGTTCGCTAAGCGCGAAGTACCGGCGGTCAAGGTCGCAACCTTGCTGCCTGGGGTGCTCGATTCCATCATCCGTTGCATCTCTTGGCCGAAGTCGCAGCGCTGGGGTGCTCAGCATGAGCTCTTCTCGCGTCCTGTTCGTTGGATCGTCGCGCTCTTTGGCGATGAGGTCATCGAATTCGAATACGCGGGCCTTACGGCATCGCGTGAGACGATGGGGCATCGTTTCATGGCACCAGGCCCGTTTGCGGTCGCGGATGCAGATAAGCTGCTCGAGGTGGTGCGCGCGGCGAAGGTCGTTCCTTCTCATGCGCAGCGTGAAGCGCTCATTTGTGAGCAGGTCAGCGCGATCGAAGCTGAAACAGGGCTTAAAGCAGCGCTTCCTCAAAAGACGCTCGTGGAGGTCGTGAACCTGGCCGAATACCCGACTGCTATGGTGGGCGCTTTCGACGAAGAGTTCTTGGCTGTTCCTGAAGAGATCATCGTCGATGCGATGCTCATGCACCAGCGCTATTTCCCGCTCTACGACACGCAAGGTAAGCTTTCCAACAAATTCATCGTGGTCTCCAACGGCGATCCCGCCTTCACGGAAACCATCGTCGATGGCAACGAGCGCGTGGTACGTGCACGCCTCTATGATGCGAAGTTCTTCTACGACGAAGACCTCAAGAAGCCGCTCGAAGCGTATGTTCCATCACTTGATGAGGTCGTATTCCAAGAGAAGCTCGGTACCGTGCTCGATAAGACCAATCGTATCGTATCTTTGGTCGATCACCTTGCTACAGAAGCGAATCTCGATGAGACCGACCGCGCAGACGCCAAGCGCGCAGCGTATCTTTGCAAGGCGGACCTCGTTACGAATGCGGTCGTGGAATTCACCTCGGTGCAGGGCATCATGGGCTCCTACTATGCCGAGGCAGCAGGGGAGACTCCTCAAGTTGCGCGTGCGATCGCGCAGCACTATCAGCCTAAGTTCGCTGGAGATGCGCTTGCTGATGGTGCAGTTGGCCAGCTCGTCGCGTTCGCCGACAAGCTCGATACGATCTGCGGCCTGTTCGCGATCGATCAAGGGCCGAGTGGCTCTTCTGACCCATTCGCGATCCGTCGTAGTGCGATCGGTATCGTGAATATGCTCAATGCGGGTCTTCCGGTCAATCTCACCGATGCGATCGCGTGTGCGCTCGATAACTACACCAATATCTCGTTCGACAAGACAGCGGTCCAGACCCAGATCGAGGATTTCTTCATCACCCGTGCGCGCGTGATGTGCCAAGACGCTGGCCAGAGCCCTGATGTCATCGAAGCGGTGCTTGCCGGCGGTGTGCGTGAGCCAGCCGAGTTCACGAAACGCGTTTCAGTGCTCGAGCGCTTCAGGGCAGAGCATGCCGAAGAGATGCAAGATCTTTCGACGGCGTTTGCGCGTGCGAATAATCTGCGCGATGAAGAGGAGGGCATCGATCTTGATGAAGCGGCGCTCGGCGAAGTCGAGATCGCTCTTCGTGATGCGACCGATACTGCGAACACGAAGGTCACAGAAGCACTTGCTGAGCAAGATTATGAAGGCGCGCTCCGTGCCCTTGCCGCTCTGCGTGTTCCGATCGATACCTTCTTCGACGAGGTCATGATCATGGACGACGACCCGGTCAAGCGCGCGAATCGACTTGCGCTCTTGAATCGTTTCGTTAGCGTGTTCTCTTCGGTTGCGGATTTCTCCCATCTGGTGAAACAGGACCGCTAAGCATCCAGAGTCGTTAAGGAAGAGCAGGAAGGACCCTCACATGCTTCAACGATGGATAGCGCACGGGGTTGCTTCCGATCTTCCTACCATCCATGTTGTTTCCGACTCAACGGGAACGACGGCAAAGGCGGTCGCTCGCGCGGCGCTCGCGAGCTTCGATGAGACGAATTCCTATCTTGAGGTGCTTCCCGGCATCAAGACTCCGCGAGAGCTCACTGAAGAGCTGAGCGCGCATCTTGAGCATCATCGTGAAAAGCATATCCCGGGGGCGTTCATCATCTTCTATACGCTCGTGGATGAGCAACTGCGCGAGGCGATGGACGATTTCGTCAAGCAGGCGAGTGCTGCCATCGAAGAAGCTGAGCGTGCTCAAGGAGAAGAAGCCGCTACGCCGAATCGCATCATCGCGGTCGATGTGCTCGATAAGGCTCATAGCGCGCTTGCGGATGCAACAGGGCGTACGCCTGAGCCGCATCCCGGTGCGCTCTATTCGGTCGATGATGCATATTTCAGACGCCTTGAGGCCATCAATTTCACGATCAACCACGACGACGGGCGCAATCCTCAAGACCTCACGAAAGCGGATATCGTGCTCATCGGTGTTTCGCGCTCTTCGAAGACGCCGCTTTCGATCTATCTTTCGCAACTCGGTCTTAAGGTAGCCAACGTGCCGCTCGATTCCGAGACCGAACCCCCTAAAGAGCTCTTCGACGTCGATCCACCGCGCTTGTTCGGGCTCACCACCACAGCAGAGATCTTGGTAGAGGTTCGCAAGCGTCGCCTTGCCAAAGCAGCGCACGTTGCATCAAGGTATTCTGAGTTCGAATCGGTCTATCAGGAGTTGAAGTCCGCCCATGATCTTATGAGAAGACTGGGCTGTATCGTCATTCGGACCGATAATCGCGCAATTGAAGAAACCGCGCAGGAGATTTTGCGGTATCATGAAAGTGCTCATTCGCGATTGTAGTTGCGGATGGAGAGGGATTAGTATTCGTTTAAGGAGAACATGGTGACTGACCAAGTGAAACGCGTCTATGCCTTCGGTAAAGATGCACAGGGTAACAATGTTACTGAGGGTAACACCAACATGAAGGCGATCCTCGGTGGCAAAGGTGCGAACCTTGCTGAAATGGCGAACATCGGCCTTCCGGTGCCTCCCGGTTTTACTATTTCTTGTCAAACCTGCATGGAGTATGCAAATGCGGATAATACCTGGCCAGAAGGTGTTCTCGACACCATCCAGGAATATCGCGAAGATCTTGAGAACCGCATTGGTAAGAAGATCGGCGATGCGGAAGATCCGCTGCTCGTTTCCGTTCGTTCCGGTGCTCCCATGTCCATGCCGGGCATGATGGACACGGTTTTGAACCTTGGTCTTAACGATGAGTCGATCAATGGCCTCATCAAGCAGACGGAAAATCCCCGTTTCGCGTGGGACTCTTACCGCCGCTTCATTCAGATGTTCTCCAACGTCGTTATGGATCTTGATGGTGACCTGTTCGAGAATGCCATCAACGTCATGAAGCGCGACCGCGGTGTCGAATCCGATACCGATCTTACCGCTGAAGATCTGCAAGAGCTCGTTGCGCAGTTCAAGCGCATCTTCACCGAGAACGTCGATGCTAACGAATATCCTTCTCTCGTTGTCGATGGGGAAGTGCAATTCCCTCAAGACCCCGATGTTCAGCTCCAGCTCGCTATCGAAGCGGTGTTCGGCAGCTGGAACAACCCGCGCGCAACGCTCTATCGTAAGCAGAACAAGATCTCCGATGATCTGGGCACGGCAGTGAACGTCCAGTCCATGATTTTCGGCAACAAGGGCGACACGTCCGCTACTGGTGTTGCGTTCACCCGTAACCCTGCGAATGGCGATAAAGAATTCTATGGCGATTACCTGGTCAACGCTCAGGGCGAAGACGTTGTTGCTGGCATCCGCAACACTTCACCTATCGCTGACCTTAAGAACACCCCGGGCCTCGAAGAAGCAGGCAAGGAGCTCGAAGGCGTCTTCACGCTGCTCGAGAATCACTTCCGCGATATGTGCGATATCGAGTTCACCATCGAGCAGGGCAAGCTCTGGATGCTCCAGACGCGCGTTGGTAAGCGTACTGCTGCTGCAGCGCTCCACATCGCGATCGCCATGGTCGAAGAGGGCCTCATCACCAAAGAAGAGGCTGTCATGCGTGTCGATCCTGAACAGCTCGATCAGCTGCTCCATCCACAGTTCGATGCTGATGCTGAATACGATGTGGTTGCAACTGGCCTCAACGCATCTCCGGGTGCTGCAGTGGGCGAAGCGGTCTTCTCCGCTGAAGCAGCCGTTGAAGCAGAGGCGGAAGGTCGCAAGACCGTGCTCGTTCGTTGGGAGACCACGCCGGACGACCTTGCTGGCATGATCGCTGCTGAAGGCATCCTTACTTCTCACGGTGGTAAGACCTCGCACGCTGCGGTTATCGCTCGTGGCATGGGCGCACCATGCGTATGCGGTGTTGATGCGCTGAAGATCGATGCCGATGCGAAGCAGGCAACCATCGCTGGTACCGACCTTGTCATCCGCGAGGGCGATATGATCTCGCTCGATGGTACGACGGGTATCGTCGTGCTCGGCGCAGTCGAGCTCGTCCAGCCCGAGCTTGCAGGCGATCTTGACACCATCCTTGAATGGGCAGACGAAGTGCGTACCATGGGCGTTCGCGCTAACGCTGATAACCCTGAAGATGCAGAGCTTGCTCGTTCCTTCGGCGCTCAGGGCATTGGCTTGTGCCGTACCGAGCACATGTTCTTGGGCGATCGCAAGCAGATCATCCAAACCTTCATCCTCAATGAAGATGAATCCATCCGCGAAAAGGCCGTTTCCGACCTCTTCGCTGCTCAGACGGGCGATTTCCTGGGTATGTTCAAGGCAATGGACGGCCTGCCCGTCATCGTTCGCCTGCTCGATCCGCCGCTGCATGAGTTCCTCGAGAGCCCGCGTGCGCTCGATGTCGAGATCGCACGTCTTGAGGCAACTGGCGCAGATTCTGCTGTCATCGCTCAGAAGCGTCACCTTATGGAGCAGATCGACAGCTTCGCTGAGCAGAACCCGATGCTCGGTCTTCGCGGCTGCCGTTTGGCTATCACCTATCCGGTACTCCCACGCATGCAGGTTCGTGCTATTGCAACCGCAATGGCTCAGCTGAAGAAGGAAGGCCTCGATCCGAAGCCCGAGATCATGATCCCGCTCGTTTCTGTGAAGCCCGAGCTCGAGAAGCTTCGTGCACTTGCTGAAGAGGTCATCGCTGAAGTTGCCGCTGCTGAAGGCGTCGAACTTGAGATTCCGATCGGCACTATGATCGAGCTTCCGCGTGCTGCGGTTACCGCGAACGAGATCGCTCAAGCAGCCGATTTCTTCTCATTCGGTACGAACGACCTCACGCAGACCACGTTCGGCTTCTCGCGTGACGATGTTGAGTCTGAATTCGTCCCGCAGTACCTCGCCGAGCGCATCCTGCCGTACAACCCCTTCGCTACGGTCGATCCGGGCGTTGCGAAGCTCGTCGAGATGGGCGTTGAGCTTGGTCACGAAGGCAATCCTGATATCGTCTGCGGCGTTTGTGGCGAGCATGGTGGCGATCCTGATTCCGTTAAGATCTTCTACGGCATCGGTCTCGACTATGTTTCCTGCTCACCGTATCGCGTGCCGCTGGCTCGCTTGGCTGCTGCTCAGGCTGCGCTGGCAGACAATTAGTTCTTGCCGTGCACGTTTCGCACGCTTGAACGCAAAGTATATGAAAATGACCTCCTTCGGGAGGTCATTTTTTGGTCGAGGGTTACTGTTTCGCGATAAACGTGGGTTAAGACCTAGTACGTATCAGCTTCTGCATTAAACGGCATATTTTTAGTTGGTAGTTCTGTAAAAAAGCCCTCGTAAGAGGGCTTTTTTAATATAGACCGGAGGCGCGGAGGATCGCTCGCGTCAAGTCTCCGCAAAATATCGAAGATATTTTGCTCTGGGCGCTATCGCGCCACCTTGACACTCGCCGCAGGCGGTGTTCGCTAAAGCTTACACCGCAAGTCGAACATGGTTCGACTTCCTACCCTCCACCATAACTAATAAAAATGCCCACGCTTCACGTGGGCATTTTTATTAGTTATGGTGGAGCCGAGGGGGAAGCAGTCGAACTCGACGGCTTCCCCTTTAACAAAAGGGGATTCGTCGGTCCAATACTCATCCAGCGAGAACCAGTCCCGCCACGTGATTTCCTGCTTGTCGTCCTCGGAGAACCACATGCTCACGACGAGCTTGTCGTCGTACAGATAGACCTTGTCCACGAAATACTCGAAGACCTGGTCTCGAATCTCCGGGTCGTTCACGTCGGCGTGCAGGAACTTGTCGAAGTACGCCTGGATGCTGTGCCTGTCCTCGCACAGCGACACGCGGACGTTTTCCGTCCCTATGGCATCGTTCAGGGCGCTCTTCTGCTCTTCGAGCTGCGTGAGACGTTCCGTCACCGTATCGCTGACCACGCCCTTCTCGATGACCTTCACGAGGTTCGCGAGGCTTTTCTCCACTTCTCTGCGCTTCGCTTCCAGCGCTTCGAGATACGCGGTGTCGTTGTGGTTCTTCTCGTAATACTCCGCCGCATCCAGAGCGAGCGCCGTCACGTTCTCCTCGTCGTCGACGATGTTGTGCAGGGCGAACAGCACCATGTCCTCCAAGTCCCGCTTGCGGGCCTTGTGCAGGTGGCACTCCTTCCTGCGCTGGGCGGAGCAATAGTAGTAGTAATACTTCCGTCCGGTCTTGCTCGTACCGGACACGCCCTGCATGGTGCTCCCGCACTCACCGCAATAGAGCTTGCCCGTGAGCCAATAGCGCGGAGCCTCGCTGCCGTCCATGCCGTGCGCCCGCTGTGAACCCTTGCGCTTGTTCTCGGCGAACCGCCTTTGCGCGCGGTCGAAAGTCGCCTCGTCGACGAGGACGGGCATTCCGCCGGCGACCGTGATGTCGCCGTGGTGGTACTCGCCGATGTAGGCGCGGTTCTGGAGCATCTTGTTCATCGTCTTCACGCCGAACTTCGCGCCCCGCGTGGTGCGCAGCCCCTGGGCGTTCAGCTCGTCGCAGATGGTCTGCATCGCCTTGCCCTCGGCGTACTCCGCGAACATCCGCTGCACGAACGGAGCGGTGTCCGGGTCCACGACGTACCTCTTCGTGGACTTGTCCACCCCGTAGCCGAACAGCTTGTGCCCGTTGTAGAGCGCGTGCTGGGCGTTGTAGTCCATGCCTCGCTGGATGTTCTGGGACAGCTGGCGGCTGTAATACTCCGCCATGGCGTCCATCAGCCCCTCGATGAGCACGCCCTCCGGCCCGTCGGTCGGGATGTTCTCCGCCAGCAGGCGTATCTCGCACCCGGCATCGCGGATGGTGCGCTTCGCCATCGCCAGCACGTACTTGTCGCGCCCCAGACGGTCGGTCTTCCACATGATGAGAACACGGGGACGGATTTTCGCGACCTCCGACAGCATCTGCTGGAACCCCGGTCGGTCCTCCGTGGTGCCGGATATGGCCGCGTCCTCGTACTCCTTCACGATTTTGAACCCGTGGGCGTCCGCCCACGCATGTGCAAGCTCCCGCTGCTGGTCGATGCTCGCCTCGTTCTGCGAATGGGAGGAGAATCGGTAGTAGGCGATGGCGAGATTGTTGTCGTTCAGCTCGAACTTCTTCTTGCGTGCCAAGCTCTTACCCCCTCCCGTAATTTCTGCTTATATGTATTCATTGCCTTCAATGCCTCCTACGCTTCTCCAAAGTCCTTCTCCACGACCTCGAACCCAGCGGCTTCGGCTGCTTGCTCCAGGTTGTACAAGTAACCTTCCGTCTCCTCATCGCACACCCCGTCGTACACGCGGTTGAAATACTCACGCAGCATCTCTGCAGGGTCGTCCATTTCCTCGTATTCCCCGAAATCCTCACCAAGTCCGTCCTCGATGTCTTCGACCGGCGGCCACGGCACCAGGCCGATGGCGTCTCCCTTGACGCTCGCAACGGACGGCATCTTCATGCCGGGGTACACAATCTCGATGCCATCGTCCTCCATGGAATAGACGGCGGCAATAAGCCGCTCGGCAATCTCGAACGACTGGAAATCAATCAGGGGTTTGTATGCAATCTTCTTCTCACTCATAGCTTCGTTCTCCTTTGGTTGATGAATTACATAAATACGCATTTAATTATAAGCCCGCCGCCCCGATGGAACGGCGGGCTGTTGACGTTTATACGAACATCTGCTGGAGAAGACCCTTCTTCAGCTCTCTCCATGCATCCAGTTCGTCCTTCGCCTTCGCTATAACGTCGTCAAGCGAGGTAAGGCAATCGGCAATCTTGCGCTGCTCGGGGAGAGAGGGCAGCATAACGGGAATGCCTTTCATCAGGGCATTCGTCATGCCTACTCGGTCGTGCCTCGCCCCGCCCTGGGCACCGTGGGTAACAATATAGCGATGCCATCTACTCGTCTTAAAGTACCACGAGAGATACGGAGCTGTTTCCCCATCGCGCGGCGTAAGGCATGTATACAGAGGGGACACGATACCGACTTCATCCCGCTCATAAATATTGAACGGTCCGAACGGAGCAATCGTCGATTTCCTAGGGTTATAGACAAAATCCCCCTTGTGGATGACAGTATAGCCTTCGGTGTTGCCCTCAACGGCAATGTCCTTGTCAAAATACTCCCTCTGTGGAATCAGCCCGTGCTCAGCGGAGTTCGTTATTACGTCGCTAATACGACCGCTTCCATTCTTCTCAGTTACGAAAGTAAACAGCTCTCCAACGGTGGTGCTTTCCCAATCCGGGAAGTCCGACCCGTCGTCAGCCTTGAACCTGACCTCCTGGCTGAACAGCTTCTGCATCACGCCCTTCTTGCGCTTCTCCCACGCGGCGACCTCCGCCTCCTGCGCGGCGATAACGTCGTCAACGGCAGAAAGCAGGTCGGCAATCTTGCGCTGCTCGGGGAGGGAGGGAAGGGCAACTGTTATCTCGCCGAACTTTCTACTGTTGATAGCGGGGTAATTTGACCCCGTACAACGCGCATTTACTTCGGCATTGAATCTTTCCTCGTAGAACAACTGATACAAAAAAGCATTGCTGCCGTTTCGCATTCTTGCCTGAATATATCCAGTGGATGCCACAACTTGTTTGTCCTTAGCCGCCACATAATGATAGTGACCCATATTGTATGGACGAACAGACTGGAAGAACACGTCGTCAATTGCTGCTACACGTTGCGCTCGGCTTGGTGCATCGACTTTGTTAACTATTTCTGGAGCTTCCCACCTGCCATGGTCGATGCTACCAAGGTCCATGTAATAAAACTCATCATCCAGCTGTTCTGTTCGCGGATTAAGAACACAGGCGTCTTCTATCTTTTGCTCCTCCCAGTCCGGGAAGTCCGACCCGTCGTCAGCCTTGAACCTCAGTTTCGGTTCAATCATCATTCTTTCACCTCGCTTTCCATCAGTTCCTTGAACGCCTTCGGCGTTATATCTTTGTAGACATTCACGACGAACTCTTTTTTCATGGGGAAAATCACTTCATTTTCGCCCTCTGTATATGGGTTGTAGCAACCGAGATACTTGCCGAACTTATTCGCATCAATTCCGGCGCTATCACCCGTATTCGCATGGATAATCGTGTACTTCGAATCCGCATACATATGGTTAAAATTCGTTGTGAAATCGAAGGAACTGCTCCATGACGCGACCATTCCATGCCACTTGATTTCAGGCATCTCCATATGCGGTTCATCGTCACCGTCGTCGTAAACGTACGCTTCGCCAATCACACGGTAGATGTCGCCCTGGTATACCCACTTAGACGCAAATGCCTCATACTCCGGCATCTCCTGCATGCCCCATTCGTTCTGCGCTCGGCGCATCTCGTCGCGCATGCGAATCAGGTTTCCCAATACTCCATCGTAGAAACGCAGCCCCTCTTCGTCATAGCCTCCACCGCAAAGAGGAAACTCGCGAAACTGATGCATCGTTATGGCAAGCAGCCATTTCTGATTATCCAGCGAGAGCTGATTCAGAGGATGGTCGAGATTGCCATCGAACAGCGGCAATCCGCGTTCATTCATATCGGCACCTCCTCTCACAGCCCCAGCTGGCACAGCATCGACTCGGCCTTGTCGATAGCGGCCTTCTTCTCACTCTCGATGCGCTTGAGGTCGTCGCGCACGGCCTCAAGGTCCACGGGTTTCTCTTCCTCGAACGTATCCACGTAACGCGGGATGTTGAGGTTCCAGCCGTTCGCCTCAATCTCGGCCATGTCGGCCACGTGTGCGAACTTGTCCACGTCCTCGCGCTTCACGTAGGCGTCGACAATCTTCTGGATGTGCTCGTCCTCCAGCGTGTTCTGGTTCTTGCCCGGCTTGAACTCCTTGCTCGCGTCGATGAACAGCACGTTACCGCTGTTGCCGTTGCGCTTCGTCTTCAACACCAGCAAGCACACCGGGATAGGCGTGCCGTGAAACAGGTTCGGAGCGAGGCCGATGACCGCATCGAGCCTGTTCAGGTCCTTCACGATGTACTTGCGAATGACTTCCTCGGCACCACCGCGGAACAACACGCCGTGGGGCAGCAGCACCGCGACGCGTCCGTCATCGTCGTCCATGTGGTAAATCATGTGCTCCACGAACGCGTAGTCGGCATGGGACTTCGGCGGCAGCTTGCCCGCGCCCGAATACCTCGGGTCGTCCAACAGCGCCGGGTTCGCGTCGTACTTCAGCGAGTAGGGCGGGTTGCACACCTGCACGGTCATCTTCACGTCGCCGTACTTGTCCTCGCGCAGCGTGTCGCCCTTGTAGATGTCGAAGTTCTGATAATCAACGCCGTGCATCAGCATGTTCATGCGGGCGAGGTTGTACGTGGTGGCGTTGTTCTCCTGCCCGTAGAAATGACCGACGCGCCCGGTCGTGAGGTGCTTCTGCACCTCCAGCAGCATGGATGCCGAGCCGCAGGTGCAGTCTCCTACTGTCTTCGCCTCATCCAGACCGACGGTCGCCAGCGTTGCTACCAACTTCGACGGTCCCGTGGGCGTGAAGAACTCGCCGCTCTTCTTGCCCGCGTCCGATGCGAACAGGCCGATGAGAATCATGTACGCCGTGCCCAGCACGTCAAACTGCGAATCCGACAGGCTGAAGTCAATCTCGCTGATTTTCACGATGACCTTCGCGATGAGCGCCGTCCGCTCGGCAACGGTATCGCCCAAATCCGGGTCCTGCAGCTTCATGTCGTTGAACAGCCCGCTGAACGCAGCCTCGGACGCCTGCCCCATGGTGGAACCTGTCAGCTCGTTCACCGCGCGCTCGTAGTCCTCGACGCTGAATCTGTCCGCATCGTCCTTCGGGCGGACAATCTTGCGCACGAGTTCCCGGAACAGGTTCTCGGGCTTAATGATGTAGCCCAGATGCTCGATAGACCACTGCTCGACAACCGGGCGATAGTCCGCATCGGAGAACGCCTGCTCGTAGGTCAGCCCGTCCTCCTTCAGAATCTCCTGCATGTACTCCTCGGTACGCTCCGACAGGTAGCTGTAGAAAATCGTCCCCAGAATGTAGTTTCTGAACTTCGTGGAATCCATGTTCCCGCGCAGGTCGTTCGCGATGGCCCAGAGCTTCTGGGAAAGCTCGCTCGCCTGCGCCTGGTATTTCGCAGAGTCAATCATGTCTTACTCTCCTTCTGCCTTGTAGCGGCTATATGTGTTCACGACGAACTCCTTGATGGCGCCCGTCATCTTCGTAATCTTCAGAAGCCCCATGTGATACGCGGCCAGCCTCCTGCGGATTGCCTCCTCGGAAATGCTCCCGCCGAAGGTGTACTCCGAGAAGACCTCCAGCACGTCCTTCGCATCAAGCCCGTTGTCATAGGCGAAGGACTCAATCTCGGCCTGCAGGCTCTCGCGCTCGAACTGCTCGTATGCCTGCTGGATGTCCGCGTCCTCCGGCAAATCGTAGAAGCGCGTGCGGATGAACGCCTCCATGATGTCCTTCTTCGCGCGGAGCGCATCGTTGTCCGAGCGCTCAATCTCGCGCATCACCAGGTCGATGTCCCGCGCCCGCTCCTCATCGGACTTCTCGGCGTCGTGCGCCGACTTCAGCAGGCTCAGGATGTACATCACGTTGATGCGGTCGGTTCGCACCAGCTCCACGTCGAAATCGACGTCGACGGGCACGGGAACCTTCGGGTCCCTCTTCTTCGCCTCGTCGTGGTAGTAGAGGTACCAGCTCTTGTAGCCCTCGTACTCCTCATCGTCCAGCACGACGGACAGGTCGGCCCAGTCGAACTTGCCGAAGGTCTTGAGGGTCGCCAGGGTGCCGGACAGCGAGCGGAACGCCACGACGAACTGGCGGATGTCGCCCTCGCTCTGGAGCTGCCCCGCATCGTCGACGGTCTGCGCCGCCTTGCGCAGCACGGGCACCTGGTTCACCCACTTGTTCACGTAATACTCGTAGCTCTCCAGCAGGTACTCGTTCGGGTCCCCGTCGCCGGAGAACAGCCGCAGCGCATCGTCCTGCGCCCGCTTGATGTCGCGGTACGACACAATCTGGCCGAACTGCTTCGTCACCTTGTCGACGCGGTTCGTACGGCTGTATGCCTGCACCAGCGTGTGCCAGATGAGGTTCTTGTCCAGATACAGCGTGTTCAGCGGCTTGGCGTCGAACCCGGTGAGCATCATGTTGACCACCAGCAGGATGTCCACCTGTGGAAGGTCCTTCTGCTTCATGCGCCGCGTTATGTCCTTGCGGTACGCATCGAAGGAATCCGGCGCGAAGGACGTGCCGAACATCGCGTTGTAGTCGTCCATGCAGCGGCCCAGAAGCTCCTGGGAGTGCTCGTCGCCGCCCTCGTCCATGTCCTCGTTGGCCTGGTACGTGAAAATTGCGGCCACGCGGTAGCGCTCGCCCTCCGGCCTCGCCTCGTTCAGTGCCTTGAACGCGTCGTAATACTTCCCGAGCGTCTTGATGGAATCGACCGCGAACAGCGCGGTGTAGATGTCCTTTCCCTGCGGATGGACATGCTGCTCATGGTGCTCGAAGATGTCCTCCGCGATGACGCGGATGCGCTCGTCGTCGTGATACAGGGCGTCCAAATCGAGGTTGTGGCGGCGGCAGTAATCCGGGTCGCCCAGGCGCTCGGGGTCGATGCCGTTCGCGGCGACCTGCTTCGCAAAAATCGTCCGCTGATACTCGACGGAGAACCGCAGGACGTTGCCGTCCGCGATAGCGTCCTTAATCATGTAGCGGTGCAGGCAGGCATCCAGCTTCGAGCCCGCGTAGAACACGTCGGCGGTCGTCCTGCCGTCCTTGCCCTTGTTCGCCTCGAAGATGGGCGTGCCGGTGAAGCCGATGTAGTTCGCGTTGCGGAAATGCCGCTGGATGTCGCCGTGCATCTTGCCGAACTGGCTGCGGTGGCACTCGTCGATGATGAACACGACCTTCTTGTCGCGGTACGAATCCATCAGCGCCTCGTAGCGCTTGCTCTTGACCGCGTTCGCCATCTTCTGGATGGTCGTCACGATGAGCTTGCGGTCCGCCTGCTTCAGCTGCTTTACCAGCACGGCGGTCGAGTCCGAGCCGTCAACGCAGTCCTTCTCGAACGAGTTGTACTCGTCCACGGTCTGGTCGTCGAGGTCCTTGCGGTCAATCAGGAAGATGACCTTGTCGACCCTCGGCTCATCGCGCAGAAGCTGCGCCAGCTTGAAGGACGTGAGCGTCTTGCCCGAACCAGTGCATGCGAAGACGTACCCGTTCTGGTTCGACTCCAGCACGCGCCGCTTCGCCGCCTTCACGGCGAAAATCTGGTACGGCCGCATGACCATCAGCACCGGCTCGGTGGTCTTGATGACCATGTACTTGTCCAGCATCTCGGTGATGGTCGAGCGCCGCAGGAACTCGGCAGTGAACTCGTCCAGCTTGTTGATGCGCTTGTTGTTCTCGTCCGTCCAGAAGAACACCAGGCTCTTCAGAATCGGATTGTAGACGCCGCCGTCCATCTCGTTCTCGTTGCAGAAATACTTCGTCTGCACCGAATTCGACACGACGAACAGCTGCAAATAGCGGAACAACCCCTTGAACGAGAACTTGCGGTAGCGGTTAATCTGGTTTATCGCCTCGTTTATCTCCACGCCGGGGCGCTTCAACTCAATCTGGACCAGCGGAAGGCCGTTGATGAGAATCGTCACATCGTAACGGTTCTTGTACGAAACGTCGTCCTTGTGGTCCTTGTCCATCGTGACCTGGTGCGTCACCTGGTAGATGTTGCGGTCGGTATCGGAGCTGAAGAAATCCAGATACACGGTCCGACCGTTATCCAGCGTCAGGACGTACTTGTCGCGCAGAATCTTCGCGGACTCGTAGACGCTGTGGTTGTCCACATGAATCATCACGCGGCCGAACTCTGCGTCCGAGAAGGCGGCTTCCCCCTTCGCCTCAACCAGCTTGGGCGCATTGAACGCCGCGAGCTGCTTGCGGAAATTCGCCACAACGTCGTCGTAGTTCAACATATCGACGAACTCATAGCCAATGCTCTCAAGCCTGTCTATGAACAGGTTCTCGACATCGTATTCTGATATATGAGCCATAGGCCGCCACCTCCCTTACTTGTCTTCTCTGTGTTCCGCGACCCACTCGTGGATAATCGCGGCAATCGTCGTCTCGCGCTCCGCCGCCATCATCTTCAGCGCCTTCTTGTCGCTCACCGTGAGCGACAGCGAGAGCGTGGTGCGCTTCTCGTCCTCGGCGGGCGCAGCGTCCGCCGAGACCGTCTTCTCTATCTTCTTCTGCTCGGCCTCGCGGTCGGCAGCATACTTCTCGAACATGTTCGCCATAGCTCAACCTCCTTTAATCATTTACGTATTTGTACAATTATACACCTTGTGCTTCGATTTGTCCATACGGAACACGGCTCTGACCTGCGGTTATTCCCTCGGGAACCCCGCAGCCTCGCGTACCGTGTCCACCAGGGCGCGCGTCGCCCTCGCGGCCTTGCCCCTGCGGTCGAACTGGACCACGGACACGCCTGCAGCGCCCGCCTGCACGAATGCCTCGGACTGGGGCAGCGTGGCCACCGTCTGGTCACCCGCCAGACCCTCAAACCACTCCATGAAGTCGCGGGACGCCTTGAAGCGGTTCCATCCGTTCATCACGTAGACAATCTTCGCGCGACTGTTCTTGAACACCGCCTTGCGCATGCGCATCAGCGGCTCGATGTCCCTCGACGTGGTTCTGGTCGGGATGACCACCACGTCAGCCTCCTTCAACCAGTCCGCCAGCCCCTCCTGCAAGGCCCCCGGCGTGTCCACCACGGCGACCTGTGCGGCGTCCGCCTCATGCGTCTCGTGCAACGTGCCGCCCTGCGTGTCCAAGTCATAGAAGCTTACGGGGATGCCGGAGCGCTCGAAGGAGAAGGCAATCTCGTCGGCGACCAAGGACTTGCCAACGCCGCCCTTCTGGTTGCATACCAGAATCGTCTTCATATCCTCACCTCGTTATATATTTAATCAATTACGCATTTCCATATTTAATTATATGAGCCGATAAGTACATGTTCAACTGCCACTTTCGGGGCTTTATCTGGGCTTCATCAGGGCTTTTGCTGGTCTCCAAACGGGCTTCACGCCCTCGCTTCGCTCCGTCCGTTCCCCACGTTTTCCGAATCCGGCTCATAAATGAGCGGACGACGAAAACCCCGATTTTCCGCCCCTTGCGCGTACGTCCATCAACAGCCCTTTTGAAGGTCTTTTCGTAGCCCGCGAGCGGGAACTTGAGAAAGGGAGCAGCTTGACGCTGCTCCCTCATCTTCTCGGCTACTCGTCGAACTGCGTGTCCTTGTCCGCCGACCTCGGCGCACTTGGGCTGGCACTTCGCGCCCTGACATAGCGCGCCCGCATGGTCTTGGCGTGTG